>OJMM01001845.1_pt1 | contig 11822 bp, 10 predicted proteins | sample 1597231 | NCBI WGS metagenome assembly OJMM01 (sample SAMEA2452128, study PRJEB22498) | human gut metagenome | reverse complement strand
AGAATAAATAATACGAAAATGCACGGAGAAAGCATAACGCAGAACAACAGGAGGACAATATCGAGATTGTATGGAATGCAGATGTTAGGTTGATAATTGTGCAAGCACCGCCTGCACAATTTGTGCAACAAAAAAGAGGAGCCAGTCCAGACTCCTCAAAGGTACGTTATTTCAAAAAGTTGCTCTTGTGTTCCAGCGCGTGCAGATTATGATAGTCCTCATAAATAAGTCAATTTTGCAGATAAAATTAGCAACTCAGGAAAAAATGATTTGCTTGGAGAAATCGAATCAAACATGAAAAAAACCTTTCGCATAAAATGCTTCAAACTAGTTTTAGGTGTGTCATTATGCTTTTTGATATATCTACTTGTTTCTTTAATTATTCCTCCGCTGATTGGAACACATGAAAAGAGTGATACGCAGGCAGAAGTATCCATAACAACGTCTGAACGAGTTTGCTTGATTGACAATAACGAGGATGCACTTCTTTGGAGGCTGAGGCTCATTCGTTCGGCACAGGAAGAAATCATTCTCTCAACCTTTGACTTCCGCGCCGACAGCAGTGGAACAGATGTGATCGCGGCGCTTTGGGGCGCGGCAGAGCGCGGCGTACAAGTACGGCTCATTATTGACGGAATCAATGCGCAACTGCATTTAAGCGGCAGTGATGTGTTTCAGGCATTGGCAGCGCACGACAATGTGGAGGTCAAATTCTACAACCCTATTCGGCTGACGCAACTTTGGACGGTCAATTATCGCTGCCACGATAAATACTTGATTATCGACCGATCTACATATCTTATGGGTGGGCGGAACACTAGCGACTTATTCCTTGGGAGTGGGGGTACGTCACGTCAGAACATAGATCGTGATATAGTCGTATACAACGGCGGTTTCACAACAGCGTCCGCTAATACCTTGTTAGAATATTTTGATAGGATATGGTTACTTGATACCAACCGTGCATTCCACGCAGAGGCTGAGAATCACAGGGTTAAAAAAGCTACTGCCATTCTTGCAAGACGTTGGACTGAGATCAATGACGCAAAACAGTTAACAGCGATTAACTGGGAGACAGAAACGCTCCAGACAAATGAAGTCGCACTTTTAAGTGGTGATTGCACTGCGTGGAATAAGGAGCCGATGCTTCTGAATACCTTGACAACGCTGATGCAGAAGGGTGAACAAAATATTGTGTTGCAAACCCCATACATGATCTGCAACCAAGCTATGTATAATGCACTCAAAAAGGTCACCGACAATGTACAGGTACAGGTCATTACCAACGCGCCGCAGAGTGGAGCAAATCCGTGGGGCTGCGCTGATTATCTCAATCATAGGGATGATATTTTAGAAACGGGTGTTGATATATGTGAGTGGAACGGCAGCTTCTCCATGCACACTAAAACGATTCTGATTGATGATCGAATTAGCATCATCGGATCATTTAACTGGGATATGCGTAGTGCCTATCTGGATACGGAAATGATGCTGTTGATAGACTGTCCTGCACTAAATGCTATACTTCGGGATGAAGCACAGCAGATGATGTACGAGGGCAAAACCATATCACCAGACGGAGTGACAGTTACGGGAGAATTGTATATAACACCAAAAGTTTCAGCTACCAAACAAGTCCTTCAATCGCTGTTGCGTATTATTGTACGCCCGTTTCGATATGTTCTATAAAGTGCGCATTTCATGTATTCACATACGATACATGCTTCGTCAAAAAACGCCATCTCGTAATTTCACGAGATGGCGTTTTTGCATTATTCAGATATTTGCAAGAGGTCACGCCGCTTAGCGCTTCCTGTAATATGAATTATTTAAGCTACTGCATTGAATAATCAAGACATATTTCAAAAGAAAGGGGAACAGTAGAATGTAATAGGGTGATTGAAAATGTCTAAAAGAGCAAAAAAAGAAAAGCGCCCTGTTGCGAAAATCGACTTCAAGCCGTATGGTGCAGCAATCAAAGCTGGGCGCACAAAGCAGAAAGAATCCCGGAATAAGGCGGCCGACGCGCTGTTTATTTCGCCGCGCTATCTTGCCAACATCGAAAATAAGGGGCAGCATCCCAGCGTACAGGTATTCTTAGAACTGATGTCCCTATTGGCGTCCGGCTGAAATAGCCTCCAAGGGCCCGGCAAGAAAAGCTAATTGCGGGGCAAAAGAAAAAGCCATTACGGAATTCTTTCAAATCCTTTATACTGAACAGTGACCAAACAACCCAGTAGAAAGGAATGATATGAAAGGAATTCAGAGTAATGGCTTCCTGCCAATTATAGCACAGGCCATTGCAGAAATGGAAGAACTCCATGGTGAGTTTGCAGGTATAAACGAAATCAATCTTGCAGAACTGGGGCGCAGGACCGGGATCTCACGGGCAAAGCTGCGCCGGCTAAAAGCAAATGGATTTTGTGAGACTCCGCATGGCCTCATAGGACAGCCAAAGGAGCATTTGCTGGACGGATAGTCCCAATCCTCCGGCAGGGACAGCATTTGAGATAACAGCCCCTTTGCCTTTAAGGAAAGCTCCTTGTTGCGTAAGTGGTGGTTGCTCATTACGGTGTAGCCCGTTGTCCTTTCCACACGGAAAACTGCCATAGCTTCATCACTCCTTTGCTGTGGATTTGTTACGCAGTAGAACGGGGATTTTGAGGGAAAAGGTATCTTTCCCTTGCCCTGTCAGCTTCCCGTTCTGGAAGCCGCATAAATCAAGGCTTTTTCTGCCCCTACTGCGTAACATGAGGGCATAAAAATAGCGGCGTTCCTGTTCTCCCGGTGGGGAGTGAGAAACGCCGCCTGTGCGGTACATTTTGTTTGAAAACAGCTTGTCCTATCGTTTTTGTTGTAAAAGAATAGAGGACGTTACTATTTGCAGCAACGTCCCCTGTAATCGGCTCAAATCCATACATCTTATGTATTTTTTGTTCTTATATTTTCGGTTGCAAAACAGCGTGGGTGTGGGCTTCCCGCTGCCCGGATATTTACTTGATACTTCCCGTTTTGCTTCGCCGAAACGCTGAAAATGAACAATCTCTCTTTCTCTTAAGAACTTAATAGGATCTCTTACGTCAGGATCATCTGCAAGACGCAGAATATTATCGTAAGTTGTTCTCGCCTTTTGTTCTGCTGCAATCCGCCATAAGCAATTAAAATTCAAAATTTCCAGTTGATTTCAATCGGTATTTCCTTTGTTTCAGGGTCACGTTTTCCAACACTGATATCATCAATCAGTTGGTTGACAATATCGTGGGTTAAATGCTCCAAAGACAGATATTGTTCGAGCTGTTCCTTGTCGTTTGCGGTATTCGTCTGTTTATGTTCAATTTCTGCAATCTGTAAGGTTAATTCGCTGATTAAATTTTCATATGTACTTTTGTCCTTATGCAAATCCGCAGACAACTGAATAAAATCGTCTTCTGTTATAATACCTTTCACTTTGTCAAGGTACAGCGTTTTGATACCCGTTGCACAGTGAATCATTTTTGTTTGATATTCTTTCAACTGTGTTTCCAAAGATTGTTTTTTCTCGTCAAGCTTATGGCAAAAAACAACGTTCTTTTCCAGTTCGTCCATATCAAGATATTTTGCAGAGAGCTTTTTTAATTCTGATAACACGTATTCTTCCAGAACGGAAACGGAAATAAAAGAACCTATGCAAGCGTCTTTGCAGACATTTTTTGTAGCACATTTTAAGTAACGGCGTTCGTGCGATTTCGTTGAACGCATGACATAACCGCAGTGCATACACCTTACTTTTCTTGCAAAGATTCCGATTTCACCATTCGAGAATGGCTTTGCTTTCTGCTGAATCATTTCCTGTACGGTGTTCCATAAAGGCATATCAATAATTGGTTCGTGCGTCCCCTCTACCCTAATCCATTGTTCTTTTGGAATTGGCTTATTTTTCTTGCTTTTATAGGAAACGCTGCCATATTTTCCCTGAACCATATTACCGATATAAATTTCATTTACAAGCATATCTGCAACGGCAAAATATTTCCACAGCGTGCTTTGCTTTGTAACAGGCTGCTTATACCTCAGTCCATGCATACGCTTGTACTCCGTTGGATTCGGTATCCCTTTTTCGTTCAAATACCTTGCAATTGCACTTTTTCCCATGCCCTGAGAAAACAGCGTAAACACTTCTCGAACTACCTGAGCGGCTTCTTCATCAACAATAAGATGTCCCTTTTGGTGTGGGTCTTTCTGATAGCCGTATAGCGCAAATGCTCCGATATGTACTCCGTTTCGCCTTTTGTTTGTCAGAACGCTTTTAATGTTGTCCGACATATCTTCCAAGTACCATTCATTGATAAGTCCGTTTATCTGACGGGCTTTTTTGTTGCCCTTGTTTTCTGTGTCGGCATTATCCACAATACTGACAAAACGGATATTCCAGATGGGAAACAAGCCATGTATGTATTTTTCTACAATTTCCAGTTCTCTTGTAAACCTCGACTGTGTTTTGCATAGTACAATATCAAACTTATGACTTTCAGCATCTTTTAAAAGCTGATTAAATGCAGGTCTGTTTCTGTCCGAGCCTGTGTAATCATCATCACTATAAATATTGTAAATTTCCCACTCCTTTTGTACCGCATATTCGATTAGCATTGATTTCTGATTTTGAATACTTTCACTGTCATCATCTTTGGATAACTTGTTTTTGTCTTCCTCAGACAGACGGCAATAAATTGCTACCTTCATTGCTTTCATCTCCTCTTTTCAGATTTGATAAAAACAAACCGGTTTTGTATGTATTTATCATACTACAAATTGACCCGATTTGTAAAGCAGTTATTTGTATTTTATGTTGAACTTATTTGATTCAAAATTATTTATTATATCAATCCATATTTTTGTATAATTTTGTGAACGCTCTTTTTCATCTTTGCTTTGAAACTTGTTGGTACAATTTATATTTTGCTTTCTTGACAAAATAACCACTCCTATCTTTTTTAATAGGTATGATTAACGGCTTGTCATTTATTCATGGATATTCTCAGTATTAAGAGCCAAAATTTACTTTTACCTGTTCCACCAACCCATGACAAACCTGTTCTAACCACATAAGACAGTGCATAAAAATAAATAAAAAGGCGAAAGCTTTGTAAATACGCTATAATTTCATTCCCGATGTAATAGAGGGGTCTCCTATTTCATACGAGACCCCTCTATTACATCGTGGAATACATATCATACATGATATTGAAATTATAGAGTTATTTTATTTTTATTTTTTATTTATTTTTATTATATTATTATATTTGTTAGGGTGGTGGAACAGGTGAAAGTAGTAGAACGAGATAAGTTAATTTTAAGAGAAGTGGAGAGATGGAGAGTATGCGGAAGCAGGCACATTCGATTCTTAGCAGGATTTTCAGGGCAAAGAGCCACAGACAGAAGATTAAAGATTCTGATTGAAGCCGAATATCTGGAACGCAGAAAATATTTATACGGCATTCCCAGTATCTATTTTGTAACTTCTAAAGGCAAAAAGCTGATACAATCGAATGCCCGTCTGGAAAAGGTGAAAATTGAACAGATTGTTCATGATATGACTGTTCTCGATTCTGCAATTTATTTCATGCAAAAAGAAAACTTATCCTTACAGGATATTACGACAGAAAAGCAGCTGCACCAGTCGGACGGCTTTGGAATACGCAAACACAGACCGGATTTTATTTTTACAAAAAATGATGAAACTACCTGTGTAGAAGTTGAAATGACGCAGAAAAGCAAAACGCGCCTTTTCAATATTATCAAAGACAATTTTATGGATTATGATAATCAAATCTGGATTGTTCCAGATTCACAGACGGTTATTTATCAGACGTTAAAAGAAAACCAAAAATTTTATACCAATATTCATATAATGTCTTTAAAAGAAATTACAGACTATTTTCATCAAATAAAATAAATTGGCTTGTCCACTAACATAAATACACTATTGGTCAAATATAGTGGTATTGGAGGTGACAAGCTATGATGTATCATATTTTTTACCGGACTTCAAAAATATCAGTTCATATTAAAAATTCTGATTTTTACAGTTCCGGTATGCATTATCATTCATGGGTGCAGACAAACCGTTTTTATGCGAAAACTGTTCAACTTTCGCCGAGATTTTAAGAGGGTAAAACATAAAATGAAACAGAAAAATCTGAATGAAACAAACTCCGCATTATTGGGATATAACGGAAGAAAACCGATTTATTCTCCCGACAATGCAAAGCATATTTTTATTTGCGGAACAACTGGAAGTGGAAAGACCGTTGCACTCAGCAATTATATGCGCAACTGCATGAAAAAAGACTTTCCTATGTTGATTATCGATGGCAAAGGAGACACGGGAAAAGGCAGTATTTTAGACGTCCTCACACAGTTAAATAAACATTATCACAAGAAAATTTACTGCATCAATTTAACAAATCCGTCTTTATCCGATACATATAACCCGTTTTACAATACTTCTCCCACTGTAGCAAAAGATATGCTGATAAATATGACAGATTGGTCGGAAGAGCATTACAAGGTCAATGCGGAGCGTTATTTACAACGATTGATTTTGTTAATGAACAAAGCGGAAATACCGCTTTCGTTTCAATCGATTGTGAAATTTATGGAGCTTGATCATTTTACGCTTTTATCCACACAACTGGTCAAGGGAAAGCAGATTTCCAAAGAAAATCATTTAGAAAATCTGGAAATTGCAAAGACTTCCGGAAAGGTCGCAGAAAATTCTATTGCCCGATTTTCTACCATTGCAGAAAGCGAGTTAGGAGAAATTTTCTCCAAAACCGGAATTGATATTGCCACCGCATTACAGGAAAAAGCGATTATTTTATTTATCTTGAATCCGTTAATTTATCCCGAATTGTCTCCGGCATTTGGTCGATTGGTTTTGATTGACAGCAAAAAGGCGATTAGTCAGCGTTTTCAAAATCAAAAACGTACTTTTTTCTTGTTTGATGAAATCAACGTATACGCTTCAAAAACGCTGATTGACCTTGTAAACAAGTCCAGAAGCGCAAATGTGACTTGCGTTCTTGCAACGCAAAGTCTTTCCGACCTTGCAAGTGCAGAAGATGAGGACTTCACACAGCAGATTATTGAAAACTGCAATAATTATCTTGTCTTACGTCAGAACAGCGCGGTAAACTCCGAGAATTGGGCGAATATTTTAGGTACAAGGCAGACTATGGAAGTGACCTATCAATTACAACAGAAAGGACTTGACACAACACAAACGGGGTTCGGTTCGGCGAGACGTGTACGAGAATATCTGTATCACCCAGATGAAATTAAGCAGTTGCAAACGGGATATGGCATTTTTCTTTCCAGAGATGAGTATTTTCACAGTAAATTACATATTAACAAGCCGTTTTAAGGGGGGACTTTCTATGATTGATGACATTGAAAGAAGTGTACATTTTCTTTGTTTGTTCTGGAAAAACAACCCGATTTATCTTGTTTGTTCGCTGTTCTATTATGTGATTTCCTCTTTGCTTTTAGGCGGTACGGCAAAAAGTTTTTTGATTGTATTTGTCGTTTACGCTGTATCGCTTATCATTGGATTCAGTTCATTGGGCGAAAAATTTTTGCGGTTGCTAAATAGAGTTAGACCGCTTGAAACAAAACGGGAAACAGAATATTTACAGCCGTTATTTGACGAAGTCTATGAACATGCAAAAGAAAAGTACAAAAGACTAAGAAAAATTGAAATCTGTGTAATTGATAATATGACAGTTAATGCGATGGCTTTAGGCAGACGGACGATAGCCGTTACCAAAGGCGCAATGCAGACGTTCACAGAAGAGGAATTGAAAGCCGTTATCGGACATGAAATTGCACATCTGATACATGGTGATACTATGTCAGCTATGTATGCTATGATTGGCAATGGGATACTTTCCGTATTTGTTCTGACTGCAAGGTTATTCTTGTTATTATTGGATTGGGCGCAAAGCTCCATAACCGGAAAACGCAGTATTTTTTCTGTTTTAATGCTATTGCTTCGACTGTACTTTGAGTTTTGCATTTGGGTTGTCAATTTTGGATTACAGGTAATTTTGTCAGTCAACAGCCGGAAAAATGAGTTTAAAGCGGATATGTTTTCCTATGCCATTGGATATGACGATGATATGATTGAAGCGTTGTATCTGCTGGAAAAGATTTCTTTGGGCGATAACAGTACGATAATTCAAAAGATGATTGCCAGTCACCCCAGAATTACCCTTAGAATTAAAAAGCTGGAAGAACTGGACGAACTTGTGAAATAAAGTTTTCCTTAACCCCTTAGTTGATTTCAATGCAAAATCTCCCCGTTATGTTTTGGAAGAACATAACGGGGAGATTTTGAGTATGTTGTTTTTGGGGTTAATCTAAGTACTTATTATTATCTATTCTTCTGATATTTCCTTTCTTGTCTTTTCTTGCGAGTATTTCATTTCCATCTTTATCTTTTTTCAATAAAAATCCAAAACCTTACTATTAAATATTTGAAAAATTCTAATATTGTTTCCATTTCTATCATCCTTTTATTTAAGTATATAAATAAGTTATTGTTCTGCATTTTTAACCATATCATCACAACATTGTTTCTCCCCACATCTTTGACGAGGGAGAAACAAAGATTAATATTTTACTTATTCTAAAATCATATTAAAATATACTTTTTGCGGTATTGCTTCGTCTTCTGTAGTACCATTTCCAAATTGTCCACAGTAATTATGACCCCATATATATAATTCACCATTTTCTAATAGGGCAGAAGCATAATTTGAACTTAATGAGACACTAACTACATTATCTATAATTTTTATTGGTGTAGGTGATAATACATATTCTTCACCTATGCCCAGTTGCCATTTTTCATTGTTTCCCCACATATATAATTGATTATTCGTTGATAATGCTGCTACATAATCATAATTTAACGTTACAGATAATACATTATCCATTATTTTTTGTGGTGAATTTAAATCAATATTTTCGTCAAATAAATAATCTTTTCCACCAAATTTTCCTACACCTAATTGACCATAACAATTATCACCCCACATATATAATTCATCCGTGTTGGTTATAGCAGCACAGAAGTTTCCGCATATTTTTACAAGGCGCACGTTATCCATAATTTTTGTTGGTGTATTTAATGCTTTACTTCTTGATTTTCCTATTCCCAACTGACCACATTCATTATTTCCCCACATATAAAGTGAGCCGTCTTTTGTAACAGCTGCGCAACAATTATCACCAAGGCTTATTTGCTCAACATTATCCATCACTTTATATGGTGAAATCACTGTAATAGGGTTATCGTTAACTTGTTTTCCTAACGTCCCCATACCTCCAAATTTCCCATTTCCAATTTGACCATCAAAATTATTTCCCCACACATATAGGCTCCCATCTGTAGTAATACAAGCTCCATTACGTTCACTAAAACTTACACTCTCCACATTATCCATGACTTTCATAGGAGATAGTATATCTTCTTTTTCAGGGTAATTTGGAAATACATTATCATAATTACTTCCCCACATATATAATTCATTATTATTAGTTATTGCTGCGCAAAAGCTAAGGTAATTTCCAGTATATACAGAAGAAACATTATCTAAAATTTTCGTTGGAACTAATATATTTCTATCTTCTACGTTACTAGAACCAAGGCTTCCACCAAAGTTACTTCCCCAAGCATATAAAGAACCACTTTTGTTAATTGCATAACTATGATCACCTATAGCTTTTATATACTCTATATCACTCATTATTTTAATAGGAAACAATGAATCTTCATTGTCACCGTTTCCTAATTGACCATTATAATTATTACCGCATGTATATAAATTACAATTATTATCAATAAAACAACTAAAATCAAAACCAAGACTCACAGATTTAAAAGATATATCCTCAACAAAAGTTTCAATGGTTGTTTCAGCTTCTGTAATCTCCACAAATTCAGTTGATTGCGTTTCGTCTTCAATCGGAACAACTATAGTGTTTTTATCTTTGATTATTTCCATACTGTCCGTCAGACCACGCCGAGTTGGGTTACTGCTTACTTCGACCTCATTAAATGCTTGTTCTATTACTTTTAGATTATTTTCAAGCAATACGCCATTTTCAATTAAATCCCTTGCAGATTCTTCAACTGCATATCTGCAATCTGAAAAGTCAGATTTATCATTAAGATAAAATAATGAACCATACCACAATTGACCTAATTGATTGTAATCAAGTAAAAACTCAGAATCATAATTTTCGTTATGATTATCCTTGCTCATTAAGTAAGCTGTATGGGAAATGATTGTTGAATTTTTATGAGCACCTCCATAATCATTACTATCTGTTCCTTGTTTATCTTCGGTTGTATATCGTTTAGTATATTTACTTCTATTAGGGCTTTTTAAACTTCTGTTGTTTTCGGGGACAGATTGTATCCAGTCAGTTTTTCCAGTATATTTTTGCTCTACTAATTGACCGAAAATATCAGAATAAGCTTCCGCTAAAGCATTCCGTTCGAAATATTTACAATCTGAACTATATCCACTTGAACCAAAAGCTATTAATCCTGTTACAGCGTGAGTATATTCATGTGCAACCACATCTAAATATGCACTTAATTGTGCTTTGTTTTTATCTGAACGTATATCAAAGGTAATTTTAGCCACTGATTGGTTCTCTACAAACAATACTCCCCCAGTAGCATTATTTTTTCTACTTTTACCGTTTTCATCTTTTGATTTATCATTGTTGACAATAACCCAAGTATTGTCAAAAGATAAGCTCAAATTTTCTTGTTCAAAATACTCTATAACTCTATATGTATTTGCCATTCCATCTACTGCACTTTTATTACTTCCGTCTTTTATATCATCTAATGTAAAAATGTGATTCAACGAAATATTGTCGATACAATTATCGAATATAAATAAACCTTTATCACTATTCCAAAGAGCATTTTTTATATCATAATTTTCATCTTTATAATCATCATAAAAAACTTGATGAATATCACCATTCTGTCCTTCGAATTCAGCAGTATTTGACATTTCTGTACTATTGGCGGTTATAACATCTCCGCTTTCAGCATCAACTATGCATATATAAGAACCGGATTGAATGTAATATGATAAAAAATATTTATCATTTATTTCGTATATAACAAGTTCTGGAGAAATCTTTACTTGTTTAAAATTCGCTGAAAGGTTGTACTCCAAGAAATCTTCTCCTAAAGTTTCTTTTGCAATGTTAAGTGCTTCATCTTCCGTAATTTTAGGGGTTGTACTTATTTTTTCCAATAGCTTTATTGGAATTTTTCTTGAAATCAATGTTCTTGCATTGCCATTTTCATCTACTAATACTCTAACTTCTTCTGAATTTAACGGAATGCCTTTGTATAATATCTTAAAACGGTAGGAAGCACCCATATATTCATCTTTTCTCATAAATTCAAAAGATAAATTCTCATCATCATATCCCAATTGAGTTCTATTTACCTCAATAGAATCCAAAGCTATATTTTCGTCTGTAATTGGTTTATCGTAGAAATTTTCAAAATATCCATTACTTGAAGTTGATGAAAGAGATTGTGCGATATTATCACTTGAAGTATTCTTTGCATTTTCAGATAACAGCTTATTTCTATAGACAAGCAATGAACCTGCAAAGCCTAACAATACAACAATAACAACAATCAAAATCCCAATCGTTCTTTTTTTACTTCTCATAAAAACATCTCCTCATTTGCATAAAACCTGTATTTTTGGTTATCCTAAATATAACCCAAAATATTCCCC
>OJMM01001841.1_pt1 | contig 11836 bp, 9 predicted proteins | sample 1597231 | NCBI WGS metagenome assembly OJMM01 (sample SAMEA2452128, study PRJEB22498) | human gut metagenome | reverse complement strand
GTCAACTTCCTCTCGCTCCTTGGCTGGAACCCAGGCGACGACCGCGAAATCATGAGCATGGACGAGCTGATTCGCGACTTCTCGTTCGCACACTGCTCAAAGAGTGGCGCAAAATTCGACTTCGAAAAGGCAAAATGGTTCAACCACGAATATCTGATGGCTACCGACGACGCAGCTCTTGCCGAACTGTTCAAGCCTGTGCTCGCCGAGCATGTTGACGTGGCTCAATTCTCCGACGAATACATTGCCGAGGCAGTGGGCACGGTGAAGAACCGCATCAACTTCGTGAAAGACCTTTGGACCAACGCCGCATTCTACTTCCAGGCTCCGGTGGAATACGCGCCAAAAGACGTGAAAAAGCGTTGGAAAGAAGACACCCCAAAACTGATGGGCGAACTCATCACCGTGCTTGAAGGCATCGCCGACTTCACCGACGCTGCCGCCACCGAAGCCACCGTGATGGCTTGGATTAAGGGCAACGAATACCACATGGGCAACGTGATGAACGCGTTCCGCCTCACTGTGGTGGGCGAATGTAAAGGCCCTCACATGTTTGAAATCACTCGTTTGCTTGGAAAGGAAGAAACCATCGCCCGCATCAAGCGTGGCGTAGAGGCTATTCACCTTCCTAATGAATAATATACGGTAGGCACAGACATGGCTAAAAAGTGGTTGGTCGTGATGGCGATGTGGCTTATGGGCGTGGCTTATGGCAATGCCCAGGAAGTGGTGTGGAGTGTGGATTTCGATTCACACTTTGCCAACCGTGAGGGTGGCGACGAACTTCGCCCCGACCAAACTTTCCTCTTCACCCGCTTGGCACCCGAAATCGGCATACAGTTGGGCAATCAGCGAAACGGTCACACGCTCAAAGGTGGTGTGAGTTGGCTACAACCCCTCAACTCCGACGCTACCGATGCAAAGGTGACACCCACGCTCTACTACCAGTACCGCCACAAGGGCTGGAGAGTGAATGTGGGTATGATTCCACGCACCGAAATGGTGGAGCACGCCCCACGCTACCTGTGGAGCGACTCGCTGGCTTACCGCCAGCCCAACATTCGTGGTGTGCTTGCCCAGTATCAGAAGCGCCCCGGACGTGGCTATGCGCAACTGTTCTTAGACTGGCGACAGCAGCAAGCCGACTTCCGTCGCGAGGCATTCAATGTGCTCATCAGCGGAAAGGCGTATGTGGGCAATGTGTGGTTTGGAGGCCATGTACAATACAATCATCTGGCAAAATCAAAACTGGCACCAGAGGGCGAAGGCGTGAACGATGATGTTACCGTCAACCCCATGGCTGGCTTCGATTGGAAAATTGCGCCAAAGGCATCGCTGAAAGTGAAGGCAGGTGCCATCATCAACCTTGAGCGCGACCGTTCGGAAGAGAATGGCTGGAAAGCACCTTGCGGCTTCATCGGCAATGTGCAAGGTCGTTGGAAATGGCTTGAGGCAGAGCAGAATGTGTATGCCGGTGGCAATCTTTTCCCACTTTGGAACAAGTATGGCAGCGAACTCAATTTGGGCGACTCCTACTATTGCTCCAAATTCTACAGCCGCACCGACCTGCGTGCCCATATTGTGCAGACGCGCTTCGTCGACCTCAATGCGTCGCTCATCTTCCATGCCACAGATAAGATAACAGGATTTTGGCAACAGGTGAGTTGCCGCTTTTACATAGACCAAGACCTTTGGAAGCATCGTCGCAGCAAGAAATACTTGCGTGGCGGCAGAATGCTGCAAAGCAATTTTTAGAGAGAGTAATGAGAGCAATATATAATTTAGGAATTAAAGCGTATAGGCTGGGTGTGCGTTTGGCTGCATTGCGCAACCATAAGGCACGCTTGATGATTGACGGGCAAAAACGCACTTTCGACTTGCTGCGCGCCACGCTTAATCCCGAAAACAAGAATATTTGGATTCACGCTTCATCGCTTGGCGAATTTGAGCAGGGCCGTCCGCTGATTGAGCGCATCAAGAGCGAAAACCCCGACGCACACATCGTGCTGAGTTTCTTTTCGCCCAGTGGCTACGAAGTGCGCAAGAATTACGACAAGGTGGACGTGGTGTGCTACCTCCCATTCGATGTGCCATCGGAAGTGAGGAAGTTTATCGACTTGGTGAATCCCTCGATGGCGATTTTTGTGAAATATGAGTTCTGGGGCAACTACCTGAGCGAACTGAAGCGCAGAGCCATCCCCACCTACATCATTTCGTCCATTTTCCGTGAGGGGCAAATCTTCTTCCGTCCGTGGGGCGGCATGTTCCGCGACATGCTCCGCTGCTTCACACGCATTTTCGTGCAAAACGAGGAATCGCGTCAACTGCTCAAGACTATCAACATCGACAATGTGGAAGTGGCTGGCGACACACGCTTCGACCGCGTGGCAGATGTGCGAGGCGCAGCCAAGGAATTTCCTGTGATTGAATCGTTTGTGGCTAACAGTTCCTTCACTTTGGTGATGGGCAGTTCGTGGCAGCCCGACGAGGATATTGTGATGCCGTATTTCAACGAGCACCCCAATATGAAGTTGATAGTGGCTCCACACGAGTTCGATGTCGCACGCCTCAGTGCCATTGTTGGCAAAACCCGCCGCAAGGCAGGGCTTTACAGTGCCACAAGCGCAGAGAATGCCGCCGAACTCGATTGCTTGGTGATTGACTGCTTCGGCATTCTTTCATCGCTCTACCGCTATGGCCAGATGGCATATATCGGCGGTGGATTTGGCGCAGGCATTCACAATATCAACGAGGCAGCCGTGTATGGCATACCGGTGGTGTTTGGTCCAAAGTTTGGCAAGTTTGCCGAAGCGCACGACCTCATAGCCTTCGGTGGCGGTCATTGCATCAACAATGCGCAAGAGTTCGCCGACCTGATGGACAAAATGCTCAACAATCCGGCCGCGCTCGAAAACAGTGGCAACATTGCTGGCAACTATATCTCCACCCACATCGGAGCCACCTCGCGCATCTACCGCGAGTTGTTCCCCAAACGCCGTCAATAGTTTGTGACCACACTCATATCACCTCATCACAGCACCCCAAAAGCATCAATCAATGCCTTTGGGGTGCCGTTTGTGTTAGCACCAACCGGAAAAACGTATCAGTGGAAAATGATTATACATTGTTGCCGTGTCGCGAATGGAATCAAAAACAAAAACCACTCGCCGTTTCACGGCGAAAAACCCCTGACGATAAAATGAATTCTTGAAAGGAGGTTGTATCAAATTCACCAAACGATTTTGCATGGTAGGGACGCGATACTTCGCGTCCGCGTCAAATGATTGATATTCAATATAGTATCACGATTATGGGCGGACGTGAAGTATCACGTCCCTACCGGGTTTGGTTTTTCGCCGAAGGCGTGCGGTTTTTATCCTTTTGTTGATGCCACTGCCCTCCCCAGCGAGGGCGGCGTTGGTGTTGTGGTGTGGCTGATTCAAGCATTTGCTTGAAATCAGATATGCCGCAGCACTAACGGCAAGTGAGAAGCACTGGCATCGCCAAAAGGCTGTTTTTTATGTTTTTTGTTTCAGTCCCCCAGTATTTATCCACAGAACCATTTAATCCATTAAAATTCTATTTGCGCCGATTTTTTTGATTTTTTAGGCGGTGATAGGGCTTTTGGGGAGCACTCGGAGCACTCGGATTCGCTAACCGCTAACTCGCTGACCCCTAACCATTATTTTTATGGATTATTAAGGATTTTCTTGGAAAATTGGGTAACTCATTTTAAATTTGTGGGTGCATATTGCATTTATTGTGTGCCTTTGAGCCATTTATGCCTTTTTGGGTGGGCGTGTGTGGCTTTTGGGCTGCGTGGTGGATTGTGGTGTGCATAACTGACATATTAATTTGAAAGCGTTTCGCTTCAAGTCTTGTAATAGAAAATCGCCAATCCCCAAATTAAAGGAAAGGAGATTATGAGAGCGCATAATCATACAAACAATAAAAAACGACATATTATGAAACGAACAATATTTCTCATGTTAGCGGTGCTACTAAGCGCCCTATCAGCCTCCGCCTACGCTTTTAAGGTGGATGGCATCGCCTATAATAAAAATGGTGATGGCAAAAGTGTGTATGTTGCCTACGGTGGTGATTATACAGGGCCAGTCACTATTCCGGAGCGTGTGACCTACGATGGAGCTACTTACTCCGTCACCACAATCGGCGACTATGCTTTCTCTGATTGCACAGGTCTGACCTCAGTGACCATCCCCTCCTCCGTTAACTCAATCGGCGAGGAAGCTTTCAGAGGTTGTACCGGCCTGACCTCTGTGACCATCCCCACCTCCGTCACCGAAATCGGCTATAGTGCTTTCGGGGGCACTCCGTGGTATAATAACCAACCTGACGGAGTTGTCTATATAGGAAAAGTGGCGTATGAATTCAAAGGAGAAATGGCAAGTGGCACAGCTATCAACATTAAAGAGGGGACAGTTTCGATCAGTGGGTATGCTTTCTATGGTTGCACAGGTCTGACTTCAATAACCATCCCCAACTCCGTCACCTCAATCGGTGAGTTTGCTTTCTCTGGTTGCACAGGTCTGACCTCAGTGACCATCCCCTCCTCCGTCACCTCAATCGGCAAAAGTGCTTTCAGTGGTTGCACAGGCCTGACCTCTGTCACCATCCCCAACTCCGTCACCGAAATCGGCTGGTCTGCTTTCAGGGGTTGCGCAGGCCTGACCTCTGTGACCATCCCCAACTCCGTCACCGAAATCGGCTATAGTGCTTTCTATGGTTGCACAGGTCTGACCTCGGTTACCATCCCCAACTCCATCACCAAAATCCGCGATGATACTTTCAAAGGTTGCACAGGCCTGACCTCCATCACCATCCCCAACTCCGTCACCGAAATCGGCGACATGGCTTTCGAGGGTTGCACTGGTCTGAAGAAGATTTATTCGCTCAACCCTGTGCCTCCACTAATATATGAGGGAACTTTTGAAACCTACCATACAGATTTATTTGTTCCTAAAGGATGTTATTTGAAGTATAAAGAAGCGGAATATTGGAAAAACTTCACATTTATCTCAGAAATCAATGTGGAAACAGGAGATGTTGATGGTGATGGTGAAATAAATGTGGGTGATGTGACAGCACATATCAACAAACTACTGAATGCCGCATCATACGACGACGCTGTGTGCGACATCAACGGCGACGGTGAGGTAAACGTAACCGACGTGACCTCCCTCATCAATATGATTCTTGAATAGCGCACCTCACAAGTTCAAGCTTTGTGGTTTCCACTCATCAAAAAACAATTTGTGAAAAAATTGTGTTAATTTGTGGCTGGCTTTACTCACACTAATTTGTGTGTGATTTTTAGCCACAAATTAGCACAAATTTACACGAATTTCTTTGTGGATTATTTCTACACCTATTGAGTCCATTTTAATCCTATTGGCACCGATTTTTTTATGTTTTGGTGTTAATAGGATTTTAATTGGGTTTAATGGGTGTTTTTTATTGATGCACTCGGAGAGGCTAACTTCTAAGAGAGTGGGGACACAAGATTTGACATAGGAGATTTTTATTCGTGTGATTTGTGAAATTCGTGGTTGGCTTTACCCACACTAATTTGTGTGTGATTTTTAACCACAAATCAGCACAATTATTTATGGTTTTTTTTTACACTCTATTTAATCCAATTAAAAAAACATTATCACCTATTTTTATCATTTGGCTTTTATAGGTGTAAATCGGGTTTAAATGGATTAAATTGGTGTTTCTTCCCGGAAAATCACAAGTTACGAAAGTATCGTCTTAACTTCTTTAACTTCTTAACTCCTTAACTTCTGATTTATAACTTTTGATTTCTTGTGGATAATTTATTGGGTGGTTTGGGGTGATGTTTCGGGGCTTTTTCGTATATTTGTGGAAACAAAATTCTGGGATATATGAAAAAGAATAGATTGACCGCTTCTGTGGTGTGTGCAGCGTCGATTGGTTTGTGCTGCTGCGTTAATGCAGAGGTGCTTCCACAGCCTAAAACAACTGGCGGTATGCCTCTGATGCAGGCAATGAGCCTTCGTTGCTCACAGCGTGATATTAACCCTTCGTCCTCTGTCACTAAGCAGGAGCTGAGCGATATGCTTTGGGCGGCGTGGGGCATCACTCACGATGGCAAACGCACCATTGGCACCGCTATGAATAGACAGGAACTTGAGATTTATGTGGTGACTGCCACCGAAATCAGCCGTTACAGCGCTGAGGAAAACACGCTCACTCCCATTGCCACTGGCGACTTCCGCGAAGAGGTGGCACTTCAGGACTTTGCCGTTACGGCTCCAGTGAATATCGTGTTTGTGGCCGACAAGACCAAGCAGAAAGACATTGAGCATCAATGCTATGCGGCTGGTGCTGCGTCGCAAAATGTGTATCTTTACTGCGCTCAGGCAGGCTTGAAGACGGTGCTCAGATATGGTTGCGACCGCGATGCGATGAAAAAGACAATGAATCTTGACGAAAATAAAAACATACTCTACGTGCAAACCGTAGGCAGATAAAAAACATACAACACAAAAAACATAATGCGAACTCTTCTTTGGTCGTTGATAATAGTTGTGGCGGTGCTGGCTGTATCGTCGTCGGTTTACACATGTGGCTATCAGCAAGACAGATTGGAATATGTGCTGACCGATGAAATGATTGTCACCAACTCAAACCTGAAGGCGTCGGAACATGCCACCGACAATGGCGATGAGCACGTGATGGAAACGCACATCAAGCCCGGCCGCCTGACAGGACTGTTTAACGACTCGAATGCGATGCAACTGGAGGCTGCACGCGCCAATGGCATCGACCCTATTACCGACGTTAGGTCGGCATTTAAACTCAAACGCCCTATCGTGCGCCTTTACACCTGCGATGTGTATTACATCGATTCTACGATGAAGTATGCACACCCCTATCTCGTGCCGAAAGCAGCAAATCTGCTACACGAGATTGGCAAGGCTTTCCAAGACACCATCAAGGCGCGCGGAGGCAAGGGCTACCGAATAAGGGTGAACAGCCTGCTGCGCACCGAGCACACTGTGGCCAAACTCAGAAAGCGCAACGCTGCCGCCACGGAGCAATCGTGCCACCTCTATGGCACCACGTTCGATATCAGTTGGACGAAGTTCGACTGCCTTGACGACAGTTATCGCATTTCGCTGGAGAGTTTGAAAAATATTCTTGCAGAAATCGTTTACAATTTCAGGGAGGCAAACCGCTGCTACGCCATCTACGAGCGCAAGCAGGGCTGTTTCCACATCACAGTTAGATAACCGGTTAAATAAAAACATATAATAAAATGACTGAACAAACAGCAATAGCCAACTATCTGAAATATAGTGGCAACAAAAGCGTTGATATTAAAGTGGCCCTCGTTGATTGCGACGGCGTGCTTTACGATTCGATGAAAAATCACACTCGCGCATGGGTGAAACTCATGAAGAAGAACAACGTGAAATGCTCACGCGATGAGTTTTACCAATACGAGGGCATGACAGGTGCCGATATTGTTAAAATGATGTTCCGCCGTGGCACTGGTAAGAATATCACCGACCAGGAAGCATGGGAATACTATAAGGTGAAGGGACGCTACTTCAACGAACTTGGCGAACCTGCCATCATGGAAGGCGCTGCCGATGTGCTGAAAATCACTAAGGCTGCCGGTTTGAAAAATGTGCTGGTCACTGGCTCGAATCAGCCATCAATCCTCGACCGCATCGACCACGACTACGACGGTTTGTTTGAGGCTGATCGTGTGACAGGTGCCGACACCCGCAACGGCAAACCCAATCCAGAGCCATATTTGCGTGGTCAGCAAAAGGCTGACGCAAAGCCAAGCGAATGTATCGTGATTGAGAACGCACCACTCGGTGTGCAGGCTGGTCACGCTTCTGGTTCGTTCACCATCGGCGTCACCACTGGTCCAATTCCAGAAAAAGACCTCTACAAAGCAGGTGCCGACATCGTTTACCCCAGCATGACCGCCCTTGCCGAGGCTCTGCCATTGCTTTTGGAAGCACTTCGTGCCACAAAACAGTAAAAAAGGCACATGTAGGAGGCCTGAAAATCCGCCAATGATAACGCCATCGCGTAGCGACATGCCTTCGGTATGTTGGTTGTGCGTGGATGCGTTGGTGGATGCGTTTGAAACATGCCAAAGGCATGTCCCTACGTTATGATGAAGTCTTGCTTCGTGCCAAAATTTATATACACAAACAACAATAATTGCAGTAATGTCGCAAAATCTTGTGTTCACCAACGATGTTGCCCCTGCGCTTGATGCCATTCTCGACGCCAAGCCACACAACCATCTGGCGGTGATAGTAGATGAAAACATCGCACGTGTAGTGCTTCCCGAAATCCGTAGCCGCCATTTGGCAGAGGCGCAAATCATCACCATCGGCGTGGGCGATTCGTGCAAAAACCTCGACACGCTCACCCATGTGTGGAACAGCCTGGAGCAAGGTGGTGCCACTCGCAAATCGTTGGTGGTGAACCTTGGCGGTGGCGTGGTGACCGACTTGGGAGGCTTTGCTGCCGCCACCTTCAAGCGTGGCATCAGTTTTGTCAACATTCCCACCACGCTACTCAGTGCCGTAGATGCAGCGGTGGGCGGAAAGACGGGCATCAACTTCGGTGGACTGAAAAATGAGATTGGGTGTTTCCAAGAGGCATCAGATGTGATTATTTCCACTCGCTTCCTCGCCACATTGCCGATTACGGAACTGAAATCGGGCTACGCCGAAATGCTGAAGCACGGTATGCTCAGCAGCCACGATGAGTTCATCAAACTCACGGGCTACGACCTCCAAAATGCCGATGCCGAGCATCTGCTCCAGTTGCTCAAAACTTCGGTTCTGGTGAAAGAGCGAATCGTGAAGGAAGACCCTCACGAGCAAGGCATTCGCCGCGCGCTCAACTTGGGGCACACCGTGGGACACGCATTCGAGAGCAAGGCGCTGCACGACGGCAAACCCATCGCCCACGGCTATGCTGTGGCATGGGGTATGGTGGCAGAAATGGTGCTTTCGCACGAAATCCTGAAATTCCCGACAGAGGATTTGCACCGCTTGACCGACTTCGTTTATGCCAACTACGGCGCTTACCACATCACCTGCGACCACTACGACGAGTTGCTCCACCTCATGCACCACGACAAGAAAAGTGAGCATGGCGAAATCAACTGCACCCTGCTCGCCGCCTGTGGCGACGTACGCCCCGGTCACACCATCACCGACGACCAAATGCGCATAGCCCTCGACCTATACCGCGACCTCCTCCACATCTAATTAGAAATTAGAAATTAGAAGTTAGAAGTTGGAAATTAGAAGTTAGAAGTTGGAAATTAGAAGTTAGAAGTTAGAAGTTGGAAGTTAGAGAATAGAGCCTCGGAGCACAACGAGTGCTCCGATAAAAAATCAAAAACACCGATTCAACCCAATTAAAAATCCATTATCACCTATTTTTTGAATCGGTGAAAATTGGATTAAAATGGATTAAATCGGTGTTTCGCTTTCGGGTACTTTACCAGATGCAGTGCTAATTTTCAAGAATTTCCAGTAGCTTGTATATCCTTGTGGAAGGGTTTTGGAAATCTTTGAGTTGTTTTGCTCTACTTATGGCTTTGCCGAGATGTTCTTTAAGATAGGCTTGCTGTGTTGCCGTATAATAGGCTTTGTTGTAGTTGCTCCAAACAGAAGCGCTTTTCTTCAGTTCTTTCAGTACGGCATCGGAGCATAATGCTGATTTTTGGTCTTTTGCGTGTAGAAGGAGCCATATTTCAAAACACGGATTACTCAGTAGTGGTTCTGCTTTGCACGCCATCACTTTTTTATTAACGGCGGCAACGTCCATGTCATACATTAGAAATGTATCAACCTTGTCGAAAGGCGAAATTTTCAGTTCTCGTGCTCGTTTTTCAACAAGAGATTGAGTGATTTTCGTCCCCTCTATATGTGAGACGATGCGCACAGGCGATTTATACCATTTCTTCACGAGATTGATGTAGCCAACCTCTGTTTCTCCTTCGCAGATAACCAGGATAATCCTGCGCATTCGCTTTATCGGTGCTTTCTCTCTTTTGCTTGCCATAATCAATCCTCCAATAGTTGTTTGATACTTTCAACGGAGGAGTCGACATACGGGACGGCATCAAATCGACCTTGTATATACCCCTTTTCGGCATCCATATTCTCACGGAAATCTTTAAAATCGTAGAGAGAATACACTTCAGTAGCACCATTTTCCTTCTTATTGATAAACACAATTTGGTCTCTTCTCAATCTTTTCACATCAATGAGATTGGTGTTGTGTGACGAGAATAAAAGTTGGCTTCCTTCCGATGCGTGAATCAAGTCTAAAATAAAATCAGCTAATCGAGTGTGAAGTCCTAAATCAAACTCGTCCATCATAATGCCTTTTCTGTTTTTCACCACATCAAGCAAGCGAATCAATATCTGAAAAAGTTTTCTTGTGCCACTTGATTCCTCCAAGTCTAAATCAAACATCACATCCTTTTGGTTTCGGTGGAATGTTTTGAATTTCAGCACATCCACCATTTTGAATGTGAGTTCTCCCTGCCCTGGTATCACCACTGGAGCTGGCGTTTGTTCTTTTCTTGCCTCTATGTTGGTAATGTCGGTGTCGCAGATTTCAAGAGCTTTGAGAATCACTTTCTTGTAGGTGTTGAAGCTATCAAGCACCATCACCTCATTCACATTTACCAGTCCAAGCAAGAACTGGTTCATAAAATGACGATATAGTTTTTGTGCAAGTTCTCGATTCATGGAACTTGCTCTACTCAGAAACAGATTTTTCTCACTCGTGTTTAAGACCACATCTAAGGGTTTGGCGAAAACTCCAGTTCCAAAGCTATATTTGCCATTGGCCTCACGAACAAATACTTTAGCACGCCTACCAACAGGATAATGATATAGGCTTTCTGAGAGTATTCTTTCCTTGGTCAGTTCAAAAGAATACTCATATTCGATATTGTCGCACACAAAATCGATGAGGAATTTGCTCGATTTATCTTGCCACCCATCAACCTTGAAAGGTTCAAAATTGAATACAGTCCCCTCATTATAGAGATGGGAGTCTAAAATCATTCTGCAACAGAAATTAATAGCCTTCATCACATTCGATTTGCCCGAAGCATTTGGACCAAACAAACCAACGGACTTTAAAATAGGCACCCCATTCCAGACCATCACATTATGTCCCAATTCTCGAGCCAATGCTGTATTGATATTGGCAGCTCGGAAGTCAATTCTCACTCGGTCTTTGATGGAGAAAAAGTTTTCCAATTCGATTTTGAGTATCATAACGATTGTGTTTTTGTAGAATTTCTACAAATATAATCATTTAATCATTAGATAGTATAGTTTAAGGTGTTAAAAGTATATATTTAACTGAGCTTTTAATGTTTTTTAAAATAATGAGGATGGGGGAGGAGAAAAAAAGCTTGATAGCGGTGGTGCTATCAAGCTTTTTGCGTGGTCGGGATAACTGGATTCGAACCAGCGACCCCACGCCCCCCAGACGTATACTCTAACCGGACTGAGCTATATCCCGAACGCTGCCATCAGGGATGAATTTCCCTAAAAGCGATGCAAAGATACAATTTTTTTCTCATCCTCGCAAATCTTTTTTCACACCACCGCCACAATCACCTCGGCACTGCTGTGCCAGCTTAACAAATGATGAATTGGCGGTATGTGAAATGGGAAATTGGAAAAGGAATTGATATACATATTGTTCCGAAGAAGACTTGTAATGAAATTCCGTTAGGAATTTGATGTGTGTAGGCAGGTATGCAGAAAAGATGTAA
>OJMM01001809.1_pt1 | contig 12014 bp, 11 predicted proteins | sample 1597231 | NCBI WGS metagenome assembly OJMM01 (sample SAMEA2452128, study PRJEB22498) | human gut metagenome | reverse complement strand
GTTGCCTTTTGCGAGTGTCGTCGTGGCGGCAAGAGTCAAGACCGCGGCTGATAGTATTATTGCTTTTTTCATCTCTTCTGGTTGGTGTGATTTCTTTTTTTGTCTATGTTGCTTGTTTCCGGTTATGAAGACATTATGATAATGTCTAGATAATCCATGTCTTTAATTTGACGTTGCTTCACCGCTTTTGTACCTATCGGTCTGCATCCGAGGGTAGGGATAACCATGACAAACATCCCCCCAAAATGGAAATTCTGAAAATTCTTCATAAACCGTCAGATCGTCAGGTTTTTGCTGTAACGCATTTATATATTGGCTGTTGGCGACCAGATGGTTGTTTTCGATTGTCTGGATGGTTCGTTGTCATAAGCTGACATAGAGCGCTCCACATCTTCGGCAACGCCACATTCCTGACAGCCACAATGTTGTAAAAGGTAAATAGTCCATCTCCCATTTCTCACGTCTTGCCCCTGATTTGAAACAAAAATAGAGGTGTTTTGCCCATGATTTAAAACAAAAAATATTCTTTTTGCCCCTGATTTGAAACAAAAAAGTTGTATCTTTGCCCATGATTTGAGACAAAAGATATGTTTAAACGCAAGATATTAAGCAAATTAGAAGCATGGAAGCGAGATGAAAGGCATAAACCACTCATCTTGAGAGGAGCCAGACAAGTAGGCAAGACAACAGTTGTCAACGAGTTTGGTTCCCAGTTCGACAACTACCTATACTTCAACCTGGAAATGAATGAGAGCGTCAGATTGTTCGAGATGGATATTCCTTTGAATGATTTGGTCAATATGCTGTTTGCCAGTTTAGGCAAATCGCAACGAGAAGGCAGCACGCTCATCTTCATCGACGAGATAAAGAATTCTCCAAAGACAATCGCTCTGCTCAGATACTTCTACGAGCAGAGACCTGACCTGTATGTCATAGCAGCAGGCAGTCTGTTGGAGAATCTTGTAGACGTAAATGTAAGTTTTCCTGTAGGAAGAGTAATGTATATGGCTTTGCGTCCTTGCTCCTTTTATGAGTTTTTGGGGGCCATCGGCAAAACCAATCTTCTTGCTGTTCTCTCACAGAAGCCAGAATACACCGTTGTCTTTCATGAGCAACTCATGCATCATTTCAATCAATACACTATCATTGGCGGAATGCCAGAGGCTGTGCAGCGCTATGCAGAGACTCAAGACATCGTAGCCATAGAAGATGTGTACGAGACTTTGGTACAGGCCTACAAGGATGATTCTGAGAAATATGTCAGAGGCAATAAGCTGACAGAAGTCGTGCGCTTCATATTATCGTATGGTTGGGGATTTTCGGGCGAGACCATCACCTTGGGCAATTTTGCCAACTCTGGCTATAAGTCACGAGAAGTTGGCGAAGCTTTTCGTCTCTTGGAGAAAGCCATGATTCTGGAATTGGTTTATCCAGTATCTTCCACTCAGATGCCAATTATCCCTGAAACCAAGAGAATGCCCAAACTCATTTGGTTTGATACAGGTTTGGTAAACTATCAGGCAGGCATCAGAAAAGAGATCATAGGTTCAACGGATATGGTGGACAGCTGGCGGGGACATCTTGCCGAGCAAATCACGGCACAAGAGCTTCTGTCGATAGAAGACCGTGTTGGACAGCACCGCTCGTTTTGGGCCAGACCCAACAATGGCGCCGAGGTTGATTTCATTTTCACCCACAACTCCAGACTCTACCCTATAGAAGTGAAGAGTGGTACCAATGCCCGTCTGCGTTCACTTCATGTTTTCATGGACAATTCTAATATAGATACAGCCATCCGTGTTTGGTCTAATCCATACTCTGTAGATAAAGTAAAGACACCAAATGGCAAGGAATACCGATTAATCAACCTGCCGTTTTATCTGATTGGCAATCTACATCAGGTGTTGGATGAAGTTTTATGAGTAATAGTGAGCTGTTGCGAATTAAAAGCAAACGAAAAACGCTCTTATAAAGAGCAAAAGACTGCAAGCAGTATATAAAAATACAATAAACTGGCTAATGACCGATTAGGTTTTAAGCGGTCGGATGTCTCGAAAGTACATATAGCAGGCTAATGAATATTTTGGGCACGGTTTGGACACTGGTCGTGCCCACTTGGGGCAACGTGCTTGCCCCACATGGGTAACGTGCTTGCCCTACATGGGCACGGTGCTTGCCCCATTTGTGCACAATCCGTGTCCATTTCTTGATGTTTTGTTCTCCTTGCCTATATTTGGTGTTATGGTGTTCCGATGATGATTTACCAGTGATACTTTGATGATACTTCTATGATACTTTTCTGTAAAACATTCGGAAAAGTCTCATACGTCTAACCTGTTGGTTTAGTGGGCTTAAGGTGCATGATAGAAGACGGAAATGATACTATGATACTTTTCTATCTAAAAAAACACTATACCTCTTTCCAGTCAGTCAATCCCTTTCCCTTGTCGTCCAGTTCTATGGCAAGAGCAGTCACCCGGCGTTTGTCAGCCTTGAAAGGTTCGACATGTTGCTTGGCTCTAATCTGTTCGGTGGCAGCGTCAATGCCGCCGTTGTTGCTAAGTTTCAATTCAAGGACATAGATGATGTTGGTAGTTTCCACCACCATGTCAATTCTGCCCGTAGCAATCATATTCTCCACTTCCACCCGGCAGCCGATGGCATTGAATATGGTGCTCAATATCAGGCGGTAGCGTTCCTCCATATCCATGCTTGCAAGTTTCTTATTGCTGTAGGGCACATCCGCAATGAGGGCCTTCAGGCATTTCATGGCTTCGGTGAGATTGCCAAGCTTTAGGGAATACAACAACATACTTTGGGTTGTTATTACTTGTGCATTCGATTGCAACGTCAAGGCGGGCAAGACAATCTTGTATAGAGCCTTGCGGACTTCATAGTTGGGAATGCCGAGCAAATAAATGCCATCAAGATAATCCTTTATCGTAAGATATCCCGACTGATAGAGAAACAGTTCTGCTCCACCCCCTGTTACGTCAGAGGTCTCAAGGGTGTCGCGGTCTATCGGACAGTTCTCAAAATTTTTCAGTCTTATTTCCATATCATCAACAAACTTAGGAAGCAATGATGTTGCACCAGACGAAGCCCAATAGTTTCTCAACTTTGAATCAGCGAGAGAATTGATAAGACTAAACGGGTTGAAAACATCTACCATGTTGTCATGACTGAAATGGTAGCCATCATAATGAGCCGTCAACAGCGCTACAGCTTCATCGAAGGTGCAGCCCTCATATTCTGCCAGTTTGTTTATCTCGGGTCTGAAATCGCGCAGCATCTCGTCCTTGGTAATGCCGCAGAGGGCAGCATATTCTGGATCAAAACTGATGTTGCTCAGATTGTTGAGCACAGAGAAGAGCGAGATTTGAGTAAACTTGGTGATGCCTGTGATGAAGACAAACTTTTCGTATTTGTCGTCAGCTTTTAAGATAGCAAACACCTCCCTGTAGATGCTTGTGCATGCTTCGTGTTGAGGAGTTTTCCAGGAATGCTGCAATGGAGAGTCGTACTCATCGATGAGAATTGCCACTTGCTGTCCGGTCTGCTCATACGAACCAACTATTATGGCATTAAAGCGGTCGGCAAGACTGTCTGTTGGATTAGGAACCAATGAATATTCTTTTTCATATTGTCTGAAAATATTATTGAGATAAGAGCGCAAAGTGTCAGGTACTGCTCCTGCACGGCTCATATCGAGACGGATGACAGGTCGCTTCACCCATTCCGTCTCCAGTTCCATGATCTTCAACCCCTCGAAGAGTTCCTTCTTTCCTGTGAAGTAGGCTTCGAGTGTATCTACAAGCACCGACTTGCCAAAGCGGCGTGGGCGGCTCAGGTAATTATGCTTTTTCCCCCTGTTGGCAAGTTGCCAGATAATGTCTGTCTTGTCAACATAAAGGAATCCTTCCTTTCTTATTTCCTCAAAAGACTGGATGCCAACTGGCAATCGTCTGTTATTCATCTCCATCATAGTTCCGGATTTTTTGTTTCCCCTTGCAATCTTTGCCGAGGTGCAACTAATCTTTTGCAAAGATAATGCAAATCGAGAGCAGAATATTAAGCTTGCTTGAATATTATGCCGAGGTGCAGCTTATCTTCTGCAAATATACAACAGTTTTCCCAATTTTCCATGCTTTTTGCTCCTTTCTTTGAACATAATTCTTCTGGTTCTTCTTTGTCCTTGGACTCGTAATTTTCGGCTTGGCTATCTTCCTGATGCTCGACAGTCACTACCACTGGACGAAGTAATCTAATGTTCCCAACATGCCTTGTGGGATTCATTTTGGGAACAACAAACCCACTGACAATCGGCATTTCTGCTGAAAATCAGTGGGTCTGCTTATTCAGTTGTCAATCTTAACAAGATGAATTCTGCAAAATTTCGTTCTTGAACAATTGGATTTTGTCAGCCGATATATGTTTTTTATGAATCACTCTATGACAATTAGGACATACAGGTAACAAATTTTTCAATGCTTCATCAATAGTGTTTTGAACACTAACCCCTGCATATTGGAAAATAGGTTTAAGATGATGAAGTTCTATGCAACCTGGTTTTCCATATACATCCCCATAATAAGTTGAGAATTCAAAACCACAACAATCACACTTGATAATGCCATTATGAGAGAAGTGTTCTATTGCCGAATTCCTTAATTTCTGAGAGCGCTTATAGGATTTTGATGTCTTCTGTTGTACACCACCTTCCTCAATTATTTCATTGTAAGGAATTATAATCGTCTTCTTTGACTTAACAATCTTTCCAAAATTATATCTTATGTCAGAATAGTCAAAACCAGAAGAAAACAGATATTTAATGCTTTCGCCATGGCACTTTACAAACTCACTTCCTTTTGAGGTTATAAGGTATGCGCCTTCTTTATATTCCGCATATCCTTTACGAACCAGTGTGTCATGACTTTTTAGATTTCGCACCTTCTGGGAAAAATATGTATCTTTTCGCTTGTTTAGTATTTCCATATCTTTTCCTTCGGGGTGAAGTAGTTGCTCCAATAATTTTATAAGCTCTGAAGTTTTAACTGGAGTTCCCTTAATATACATGAGATAGAGACTTGGCAAAACAAGCTCAGACTCTGTAATTCTTTCATTTACCATAACTGTATTATTTAGAAAAGAAATAATCTAATTCTCTACGATATGAACATTCAAATGGATCATCCTCACATACCATATTCCCTCTTTCTTCGATGTCGAAAATATATTGTTTACTATGTGAAAACTTTTCTTGAATGGTCTTGTTATACTCTTCATCTATTCTCTGCTTAGCCGCAATATAGTAATCCTTTTCTTTTTCAATACCAATAAATCGTCTGTCAAGTGCCAAAGCAGCAACTCCTGTTGACCCTACTCCCATAAATGGATCAAACACAATATCATTTGGATTCGATGCTATCTGAATCATCTTTTTCAAAATAGATATTGGCTTTTGTGTTGGATGCTTTGGCTCTTTTAAACGCTCCGGATAACTACATATTGGGCTTTCTATGAAGTTGTGCATTTCTTCTTGAGAAATGAAATTCCATGTATGTTTCTTGTTCCAACATGTAAAAATCATTTCGCAACTGTTAAGAAAACCTGCTTTATAGATTTTGGGTGCAGGATTCGTTTTATGCCATATCATGAAATTTGACGTATCAAATCTATGATCTAAACAATTATACCATCTACCGATTTGGTTGTACGATGTGAAAATGAATAAGTTCCCTGTTGGTTTGAGTATTCTAATAAAATCATCAACCCATTCTTCGGGGTTAAACTCAACCATATCCCAATCTGCAAGATCATTATTCATAGATGTTCGCCCTGGTAAATCAATATTACCTCTTGAATGTTGTGCAATGTTATATGGCGGATCTGTCAGAATGAAATCAATAGCATTGTCAGGGATGCGTTTTATTACATCCCTGCTGTCTGCATTTAAAGCACATTTTCGCCAATTAGGATCCTTCATGATTAACTATATTTTATCAAGTGTGTATGGGGTGAGAGCATAAGAACGTGGATGGTACACATCCGTGTTAAGGTGTAATGGCTTGACAATCATGATATATGACCCCTTCGGAAACTCCGTTGAAACTTCATCATCAGGAGTTCTACTTATAGACACATAATCATCTTTGATTGCGGCATCACCGATTCCCTTCTTCCATCCTAAAAGCAGTGTATGTTCATCAATAGCAAAGATTCTGCCAATTAAGTACCTATAATTCAATTCTACAAATTCATATTGTTTTTCGGCTGGAATGTTGATTGTGAAAAACAGATATTCTTTTTGAAGATGAATTATAAGATTTTGACGGAAAGCTTTACGTGCTCTTTGTCGAAATGATAGTCTTGACGCATTCTTATTTCTTGCATAAAGTGATAGTACATACAAGAAATTGATATTATATCTTTGTAAAACTAATGTATCTCTATCAAACAGCCTATTCGTAAAATGTATATTCGGGACAAATTCATCTTTTGTTGGGGACAATTTGTCGTCTTTATAATTGAATACACTACCTTCCTGTCTATCAACGATTCCGCTGATAAAGAAGTTAGGAGTAATATTATAACCTTCTGTTAGTGGGTCACGGTATTTAAAGTACATTCCACTTTCTTTTTCTTTTGGAGTGCCAAAAGGAAATACATCAATATTCCTTTGGATGATGTTCTTTGCATATGTGTACTGCTTCTTGACAGATTTCTGTTCAAGTTCTCCACCAACTCTATAATATTTAGAATCACCAACATAATATATATCATTAGTATTGGTGAGTGATGTGTCTCGATAGATATGGTCAACTTCTTTACCATCGTAATGTTCTTTGAGCTCCTTCGGATAATATCCAGGGTCGTCACTGATTAGGTAGTCAATCATATCTTCAAATACAACATGGAAAGAGTTAACAACAAGTATATCTTTTTTTGATTTCCCTGATGTTATCTCTTCGCATTCCTTGAAATACGAATACAATAGTCCCCATAATTCTAATGACTTATCAGAGAAGTACTTGTATTTTAATGCACGTAACTTCTGAGCTCCATGTTTCTTGAAACTATTGAACTCTTTCGATGTCAACAGTTTGAAGGATTCATTAACCCATACATCAAAATCATATACCTTATGAATGTCTCTAAGAGTAGAAAAGAAAATCACAAGTAATTCTTCTTCATAATTTATTGATTTCTTCTTAGTAGAGAGATCCAAATATATAGGACTATTATCATCAAAGATAGTTCTTGATTTGCAGGCCGTTCTTCTCCAATTGACTTTATTATAACCAGAATGAGCTTGCTTTAGAACAAAAGTAAAATAGCTTTTGTTGTCCTCAGCAAATTTGATAAGAGCCATAATATAGTCTATCATTGTAGCGGCTTTCTTCTTCTTAGTGGCAGAATATTGGTTGCGCTCAAATGATGATATACAGGATTTGTTGGAAGGGTTACGCTCATTGTATCGATGTACAGTTCTATATACCCATGTTGCTAATTGATATACAAAACTCTTGTATTTCTTGAATGCTACTTTGAAAACCTCGTCTTTATTTTCGCTTTCTGTTATATTTATTAGTTGCTCTGGCGCAAATTCACCAAATGCTTTGTAACCAACTTGTGATTCTTCTTTCGATAAGTCATCATCTTCCGAAACTACACTATTGTGAAGTGCATCATTCTTGTATACAAAGACTTTAGGCAATATATAAATTATGTCTGGCTTTTCTAAATCTGCGTTAAAGAAATACCCCACATAGGATAAAGCAATCCAATCCTTCCCTCTCTTAATACCATCAAGGTTGATGCCATCAAGATAGGGTGAAATCAAATCTTTTTGATACCTATGTCCTTCGAATAATAGAATCATAGAATTCTGTCTTAGTTTTATTCTTCAGATGATGCTGTTTCAACTTCAGGTTTATCTTCGGGAAGATCCGCTCTTGAATCAAATGAAGGTTTGCTATATAGATGTACATCGTTTAATGCTCCGATGAAATCCTTCACTCGCTTCAGGTTAATACCATCTACAAGTTCTGTGCCCATATCATCACTTGCTTCTGGCTCAAAGAAAGATTCAAAATTCTCAATATTTCCAAAAATATAGCCATCGTCATCCTTATCGAAGTCCTTGTAAATATCATTCCATAAATAGAATAGAACCTTATTGACAAGCTTCTTTAAGGATATTGTATTATCCTTTCCGACACGAACAAACCAGTTACCTATTTGTTTATCTGCACTGGATGTTGCTTCGTTGATTTTTGCATTAATTGATCGAATCAGTTCTCCCCAGTTATAATATTCTTCATTGTCAACTTTAACCCATATATGAGCTGCTGCTGCATAATCAATGCGAACAAATTCCCAATCCCATCTACGTTTGAAAGCACTATCCATTGGATAAAGGCTTTGGTCGCTTGTATTCATTGTCGCAATAATACAAAGGTTTGGAGGAAACTTCAAAAGTGATCCATCATTAATCTGACTAGATATGTCTATTCCTTTTTGATTAAAAATGTTCTTTGAAGTAATGCCTTTTTTACTGATGCAGTTTTTCAAATCTGCATCTGGTTGAATCTCATAATCGGAAAACGCCTCGTCATTGCGGTCAAGCAACTGGAAAATATCACCAAAAATTTGGGCACAGTTACCTCTGTTTATCTCGTCTATTATGAGATATACAGGTTTCGGGTATTCTAACTCCGTCTCGATACCTTGATCCTTTGTTTCACAATCTGCCTGCCATTTGGAATAATACTTCCATGCTTTAACATATGCGTCTGTAAACACCTGCTCTGTAAAAGAGTATGACACTTTATCCCCCTTGGTTGTTGGTTTATAGCAACCAACAAAAGAAGCATAATCTGTATCAGGATGGAACGTTGTTCTAAATGTGTTGTCTGCTGTTAAATCATAATCTTTTGCAATGCGATACGATTTACCTGTACCTGGGGCACCATAGAAGATGATTTGAACGGGATATGTTGTGTTTGTTTTCTTTTTGGGAGAGCCTGTTCCTGTGCTAAATATAGCATCGTACACTTTCTGTCCGAAGTCTGTTAAAGAAAGCTTTCCGTCCTCGTTTTTGACAAATGTCTTATTAAATTCGGTAAGACGTTCTGGTGCAGTAAAATTGCGTATTGTTTGGGTAAAAATTGAATCCTTTCGACCTGCATAAGGTTTAAGGTCATCTCCCCAAGGTTTTAACATAGACATTAATACCGGATAAAGTTCATCGGTTGCCATTGGCTCACCAGATTTTCCTAACGCAATAATAATGGGAACCAAAAGGTTCGGTTGTGTATAATTTGCCATATTATATTAGATGTTTAATTTGATACAAATTTTGTTGTAAATCCATTTTTCCATAGGGGGTTATCATGAAACCGCCATAAACATTTGTTGCGACCCCAAGTTTACTAAGAGTGTCATGACTTTTTAGATTTCTAACTTTTTGTGAGAAGTAAGTATCTTGTCTGTCGTAAAGGATTTCTGCATCAGTTCCTGTAGGACGCATCATCCTTGTTAGCAAATCAATTAGAAGACTTGTTGATATTCTTCCATTTGGCTGTTTATTCATAAGATAGAGCGAGGGTACGACCAACTCTCTTTCTGTAATACGAAAAGCCATATATTAGTAATTTTTAATAATTAAATGAGTAACATTCTTGTCATTTCTATTCATAAAACTGACAATATATTCTTTGTCAAAATTAAGAATATTAATTCCAGGATGGTTTGCATAGAGGTTGTAGATAAATTCGGTATATTTGATAATCATTAGCCATTGCCCCTGACATTCATTTATTAGATAGTTGGCTAATCTTTCCTGATCTCTCCTTCCAAACTCATTTTGATCGTATGTGCTAAATTCACTATCGTATGGTGGATCAAGAAAAACGAAGTCATTTGGAGTCGGCGGATTATTAGTCAGAAATTGTTCAAAGTCCAGGTTGAATATACCAGTGTTGGCAAAATGAGCAATTACATTCTCATTTTGATAATAATTCAATTTATGACTTAAATGCTTAGAATTGTAAGCAATACCACCATAAGGTACATTGAAATCACCCTTCTTGCTAAACCGGAACATTCCACTGTATGCAAAATTCCTTAGAAAGAAGAAAAGCGCAGTTTGTAAAGCTATTGGACGTTCTGCATTATTTCTGTTGTAGAGAGTTCGATAGTACATGTAAACAGATGCTTTCAAAGAAGTTTCAATGTTGTCATGAAGATCATCGTTGCACAGTTCTCCCTTATCCGTTTCTATTTTTTTCATTCTCTTCATTTTGTCCTTTGAATTACGCTTAATCTCAGAAATAAAGATTTCAGAAGACTGTTGAATAACGGATAACAAAAGTGTTAGCTCTTCTTCATGCCGATTAACAAATGCATCTATCTGTTGAACGAGTTCTGCATAATTAATTATGTCTGTTCGGTAATTTACATAAAGCTCTGACAAATAATCGCAATGCTGATTAAAGAAATTCTCAACGTTATTCCATGTCGTGTTCATTCCTTGAACATACCTGTAGAAATCTGCATCTTGATTCTGTATATAATGATACAGCTTTATAAGCTCTGTAGAAAAGTCATTGATCATATAGTGATCCGCCTGTATTGCCATAAATACAGAACCTCCTCCTACAAAAGGTTCGTAGAAGGTTTCAAAATGCATGGGTGCATTATCTACTATGTGTTGGAGTTCTTTTTCTTTCCCTCCTGGCCACTTGACAATTGGTTCTAAATCGTTTGTGCCCTCGATATGTCTTCGCATAGTTACACAAAGTTAGTTATTGGTAGTAGGTGTTAGCAAATCTCTTTTGTCAACATCTAGAACTTTTGCAATCTGTTCAAGAGTTTGGAGATCGGGTTGCGCAGCATTCGAACACCATTTACTTACGGTGCAATTGCTTTTTCCTAATTGTTCTGCCAACCATTTCCCTGTTCGCTTCTTCTGAACAAGAACTACTTTAATCTGATTCAAATCTGCCATATCAAAATATTTTAATTTCAGCGCAAAATTAATAAAAAAAATGGTAAATAAATCATCTTTTCTATACAAATTCAACTTAAACGAAAACGAGTTGCTCAACCGCAATCTCTATAAGCATACAGTAGGCTATTCAAAGGGCAGCGGCAATCAGGTGTCTCTGAATGTGTCTTGGCGATTGAGCAGAGGCAGCAAGCATAATTCGGCAGAGAAGAGAATAAGTCTGAGTGATGCGGATAATGGTATACTGTGATTGACAAAGTGATATTATTCTGACCGATTGGGGCTGCAGCCAGAAATGAATTGCGAACCTATGCGCCGGATATGCTCAGGCGAACTCCAGATTGAGCAGTTCGCCGAGTTTCCCGACGGCATCATTCTCTTTGCAGAGCTTCAGGTAAAACTCCTTGGGGGAGAGAATACGCTTTATCTCCTCAGGACGAGCCAGACGCAGCGACAGTTCTATATCATCGTTGCGTAGCTTCTGCACGAGAGTGTTACGAACGCGGTTCTTTATTTTCTGCACGTCCTCCAGCAGCATCTTGTTGTCTATCACCACTTCAACCTTGGGGAACTCCGTGATGACAGGCGTGAGGTTTCTCATTCGCTTCGACGTGCCCAGCATGTTGGGAGGCATACGGTTGCACATCAGCAGCCATTGCTGCAGGAGCATGTCGTCGTCGAAAGTCTCGTGCAGTCCGGTGGTAGCCTTCTGCTCCGGTTCCATTTCGTAAGTCGGTTTTTCCGGTCCTTTCATCAGATTGCCGAAAGACTTTCCTATCGACCCTAATTTCAGTGCCGGTCTGTGTTGAGGCTGTGTTACCGGCTGTGTGGCAGATACCGTAGAAGCGTTGCCCGGCGTAGCCGTGACTTGTGAAGATGCTGACGGAGCATTGTCTGGTGAGGACACAGCCACTCCCTGCACAGCTTTGTTCTCACCAGGCTGTGCTTGCGACGCAGCGACAGCCACCTGCTGGACTGCCGTGTGGCGCTGCGCCGAGGCTAT
>OJMM01001796.1_pt1 | contig 12053 bp, 2 predicted proteins | sample 1597231 | NCBI WGS metagenome assembly OJMM01 (sample SAMEA2452128, study PRJEB22498) | human gut metagenome | reverse complement strand
CATTAAGTTTAATCTTTCAGTACTGATAGCTGCTGCGATTTCTCCGTTTTTCTTCCATACTCTTTTAATTACGTATCTTCCAGTAGAACCGATTAATGCGAGTAAATCGTACATTTCTTCAGGACAGTTTAAGATAACTTTTCTGTGTTCAATTACATCAAATACTTCAAATTTGAATCCATCATGTAAACTTGGGTCAATAACAAGACCTGCAGTGTTAAATGGATCTGCGAACATTTTAAAAATAGGTAAGTTAAATGCACCAGGTTCAGTTTTGTCACAGCAGTATACTAAAACAGGGTCACTTGGCCTTTCTTTGAATTCCATTTCAGCAACACCAGGACCCATACCTTTAATGTTTCCAGAAAAGGTGTCAGATAATAAATCTTGACCTGCACCGTATAATTTTAATTCACGTGCTCTTTCAGTAGCTTTCATAAAAGCATTGTAAGCAGTTTCGTGAACTTCTTCGTTTTCTTCCCCATTTCTATGAGTCATGATCAAGTCAATGTCGTCTCCACAACGGGAGATATAATAATCAGTTAAAATATTTGTCTCTAAAGCTTCTGCTAAAACTTCATCACAAATATCCATTAAATCTGGGTGTGCTACACAATGTCCAGACACACTTCCAATATCAGCTTTAATTACACTAACAGTTGTTTTCATTTAAACACCTCAAAATTGTATATTCTAAAGTTTAGTAGAAAATAAAAAGTTAAGCAACTAGCTTAAAAAATTATTTAATATACATTCATATTTTTGGATTGTATACTATTTAATAATTATGTTTTAAAATAAGTTAAAAAAAGAAAAAGATAAGAAGTTAAATTTTAACTTCTTAAGCTGAAATTGTTATTTTATTTGATGCCCAGCATTTGTCATATGTTGATGTTATGATGTAATCGCCAGGCATTAATCTGATGTTTAATCTAGCTACACCATTTGCATCGGTTGTTTTATGATAGAATACACCATTTACATTAAATGTTATGTTTACACCTGCTACTGCTTTACCTTGACCGTCAACAAGTGTTGCGTTAAATGAACTGCCGTCAAGATACTTCATGGAGAGATCCTCAGCAATGATTCTTGGTAAAACAGTTACCTCATTAGCTCTTTGTTCACCAGTTACTGGATTGTAAGCAGTAATAATATATAATTTAGGGTCTAGTCTAATATTTAAACTAGCCATACCGTTTTCATCAGTTACGCGAGTGTAGAACACACCATTAATATTAAATTTAACAGTAGTATTTGCCAATGCATTTCCATCACTGTCTAAGAATTTAGCCACATATGATGTTCCATTAAGGAAGTATAATGTAGTGTCATTTCCTAAAATTGTGCTTTTAACTAATACAGTAGCATCAGCAGTTGCCATATCATAATCATCAGTTCCGTTAAATACTGCACTTACTTTGTATTCATTAGGAACTAATCCAATACCCATTGAAGCCATACCGTTTTCATCAGTGATTTTAGCATAAACCCTGCCATTTATTGTGAAGTAAACAGTTGCATTAGCTATTGGATTTCCAAATCCGTCAACAAGTTTAGCAATAAGTTTTTGAGAACCTCTGAAGTATTTAACAACATCATCCATTATTAAAGTGGTTCTGGTGTTTTTATTAACTGTTATAGTTCCGTTAACAATCATGGAATCGTATTTGTTATCTCCAGTGTAGAATGTTACTACTTTGTAGCTTCCTTCATCCAAACCAGGAATGATAACTTTAGCAGTACCGTTAACAACTGTTCCGTTATAATCTGTTCCGTTTATTGTTACAATTACACTTCCAGTTCCGTCTTCAGGAACACTAACAGTTATCGTAGCATTTTCACCTTTAACAATATCTGCAATATCAACAGTCATATTATAATCAGACACTTTGGAAACAGTAAAAGCAGTAGAGTTTTTAATAGGTGCATAAATGTCATCACCATTATAGAACACATCTACACTGTAAGTACCATTAGCCAAATCAGAAATAGTTACATTAGCCATTCCATATTTAGTCATAACAGTGTAATTTTTACCATTGACACTTATAATTACCTCACCAGTTGCATCTTCAGGCAATGCAACACTAATTACAGCATTTTCACCAACTTTAATATTATCAACAGCAATATCAATTGTAGAAGCTAATTTAGTTACATTGAATTTAGCACTATCTTCACTAGCTAAATATTTGTCATCACCATTAAATTTAGCAACAACATCATAAGAACCACTAGCCAAACCAGATAAAGTTAAAGTACCTTTACCATCAACAACAGCAACATTATAAATTGCATCACCAACAGTAACACTAACTACTCCAGAAGTTATTTCAGGAACCGCAATACTAATAACAGCATCCTCACCAACTTTAATATCACTAACATTGACAGTAGTTGTAGAAGCTAATTTAGCTACATTGAATGTTGTTGAATTGTATGAAGTTTTATAGTATTTATCACCATTATAGTAAGCAAATACAGGATAATCACCAGTAGTTAAATCAGCTATTTTTAAAGTAGCTACACTATCTGTAATATCTACAACATAGGTTTTACCATTTACGAAGAATGTAACAGTTCCTGTTGCACCATTAGTAACAGTTGCAGTAATTACTGCTTCTTCACCGCATTTAATGTCTTTAGCTTCAACAGCAATTGAAGAATCAATTAAATCAATAGTGAATTTAGTGGAATTATAACTTTCAGTTACAATGGAATTTCCATTATATTTAGCTTCAATATAATATACTCCAGCAGGCAAATCACTTAAAGTTAATTTAGCAGAACCATTAACAATAGCTACATCATATTTGTCACCGTCTACAACAACAGCAATGTTTCCAGTAGCTTTTTTATCAATAGTCACATCAATTAAAATTTTTCCAGGTTCTTCAGAAGTAATGTTGAATATTAAATCAGAACTTCTAGGATAGTTGTTTTCAACTACATTGTTTTTACCTGCTTTAATTTCAACAGCAGCATCTCCACCCAGATTACGAGTAATCAATAAGTTGCCAGTTACATTAGATCCATCTACATTAATAAATGAAACTGCATAATGGCCGTCAACGTATATTCTGTTGTCACGTATATCAAATGAACGGTCTCCGTACATGTATTGAGCATAACTGATACCATACATATAATTTTCAGGATTATAATCACCCACGTTGTAAGTGTAGACTGTGTTATTGTATATTTTTGCATTACCGTTTTGCACTTCAATACCTGAAACTAAAGCCCAGCTACCACTAGCAGAAGCTAAACCTGTTACATTAATTAAGTTATTTGCAATGTAAAGTTCAGATGTTCCACCAGTCATACTTGCAAAGTAAATACCTAAGTTTGGACCGTTACTTATACTTGTAATGTTGTTTCCAATCATAGATACTTCACATTCTACACCTTGTATTGCATATGCAGTACCTGCAGCATCTTTACCACCAGCAGTAGACATTTTAAAGTCATTATTGGAAATCATTAAGTTTTTATTGTATCCAATGTTAATTCCATAGAGGTAATTGCTTGTACCAGCAGGAATAACTGTATCAATCATTGAGAAATTATTTCCGTCAATTACACAGTCATTAGATCCGACAATAAACATACATTGTAAAGTAGGGAAGCTAGCACTTCCATCATTTGCAGTAGTGTTTACATTGTTTTTGGAAAATGTTACATTATTACATTCCCTCATCCTAATTGGATTTACAGTGTTTACACCCATCATGAAGTATTTCATATCATAATTAGATGCAAATAGGTAAGGTAAAACAGCAGTAATATTATTTCCATTAATGAATGAATTAGAAACACCATCTATATTAATAGCAGATGCAGTTAAGGAATCATCTTTAGGACATGATTCAAAGAAAATATTGCTGTTAACAACATTTAAGTTTGAAACACCATTTGCATTAATTGCAACAGCATCTACACTTTCTTTAATAATATAGCTAATGTTCATATTAGAAACATTTACATTATTTCCAGCTACCAATATGAGAGCTCCACCATTATCAGCACATGAAACATTAGAGATTAAAGTTAATCCGTTTAACACTACATTATCTGAAAGCACAGCAAATGCTATGTTTCTTAATACAGCATTATCGCTGGTTATTTTAAGAGGAGTTGTAATAGAAATAAGATTTACAATATCTGAGAATTCTCCTTTAAATATTAATTCATCGAAAGGAACTTCTTCTCTTAATAATCCGTCTTCATCAAAGTAGATAAAGAATGTTTCATTAGTTACAACATTTCCGTAAACTGAGACATCAGAAGTAGCATTAATTAAAGTGTATGTTTCATCACCATAAGTTACAGCAATATCATATTTACCTGCAGTCAAATCAGAAATAGTTACATTAGCTTTTGAATCAGTAAATGAAAGAACATATTCTTTATTATTGATTTTAAGCATGAATTTTTCAGTTAAATTAGATAATGAATCAACAGTCACATCAATTATTACATCACTGCCTTCAAATACATCTTTTGCAGTAATTGTAACATTGACAATTCCTCCAGGAAGGTTGTCTTTTACAATGTTTGTTTCAACAGTAGAATTAACTGCATTATCACCTAATTTATCTCCAGCAATTAAATAGTTATTGGTAATTACATTATCTCCACCAGTTGCAAGAATTGCTGCATCACCAGTAGCAAGTACAATATTATTATATTTAATTGTGTTTTTAGCACTTTGAACAGTGAGCATACCTCCAAATGTGGAGTTAATTAATGTAGTGTTAGTTGCACTGGATTTAATAGTTCCAACACCGCTAATTGATACATTTTCAATAACTGCATTTTTACCGTTTACAGATAAAGAAGCAGCAGTTACATTAGCTACTTTAGCTCCTGCCTGAACTGTTAAAGTTGCAGTTGCACTGCTGTTAGATACAACAGAATTAGAACTGACAGATATAGCTTTTGCAGTGTTATTGTAAGCAACTGAACCTGATCCAATAGTTAAAGTACCTGAAACAGTGTTGTTGTAAGCAATAGAACTAGCTGCAACACTCATACTAGCTCCTCCAATTAAAACATTGTCACAGTAAGTGTTGTTGTTAGGAGTAGCGCCCCATGCAGGAACAATACCATTACCAGCATAATTAATTACATTTCCGGCAATTAAATTATTATTACCGTTAATTCCAATACCGTAACAAATTCCCGCAGCAGGACTTGGACCTGTTATTTTATTATTGATGATTTTATTGTAATCATTACTTAAATCACAGCCTTCATCATTAAAGGTATTCAAGTAAAGTAAATTACCCACCTTACCTTCACCGACAATAGTGTTATTTTCAACAGTACAATTTTGAACGTGAGTTAAAACAATACTGCTTTACCCACCATTATTGCTGGTGTAAATGTAGCTGTTCTTAAGAGTTACATTAGTAGATCCGTGACGTATAGCAGTAGTTCCAACACCAGAACCAACTCTTTTATTTTCAACAATTACACTAATATTATTTAAAACTACATTATGAGCATCATAAATCCAAACCTGAGTGTTATGGAATATAATACCAGACACATTGGATCCGGAACCTCCATTATTGATTGTGAAGCATGAACCTGGATTTTCTCCAAGTAAACTACCTGCAGTAGTGTTTAAATCAATGAATGCATCACCAGTAGTTGAAATCATATTAATTGGTTTATTAATAACCAAATCAAATTTAACATCATCATGACTATAGAATTTTCCTCTGAAGTCTAAAGTTGCACCTTCAGGAACATAATCTGCTAAAGTACCGTTAATAAAGTAATCAAAGAATGTTTCATTAGTTACAATACCGTCAAATACTTTAAATGTTGTGCTGTTGGTTGAAGCAATAATCTTATCATTACCCTCATAATTTACAACAACAGTATTTTCACCTGCAGGTAAATCAGATACTTTTAAAGTAGCTTTACCATCAGTTAAGTTAACAGCATAAGTTTTACCACCAACCATGATGTTTGCAGTACCAGTTGCGGCAGAATTAAGAGTTATACCAATAACTGCTTCTTTACCAACCCATGCATTATTTACATCAATTATAATATCAGTAGGCATAGGATAATTGTTTTTAACTATATTATTAGTTCCTGATTTAAATATTGCTGCATCATTACCTTTTAACTCATGTGCATACAAGGTGTTTCCAATTATTTGTGAATCTTTAGCAGATTTAATTAATACTGCATATTTTCCTTCAGAATAAATAGTGTTGTTCTGAATATCAAATTGGTGGCTTCCGCTGGTTGATTGTACATAAGTAATTCCTGCAATATTATTGTCGTCATTATATTCGTTTACATTTTGAACATAGATAGTGTTATTATATGCTTTAGCTACAGTATCCTGGAATTCCATACCTGAAACCAAAGCAAATTCGGCAGTTCCAGCAAAACCAGTTACATTAATCCAATTATTCTCAGCAGTAATCTCAGTAGTACCATAATAATTTTGTGAGTACACACCTAAATTAGGACCGTTAGATACTGTGGTTAAATTATTTCCTCTAACTACAAAATTATTATAAGGACCTGTAACCTGTACAGCATAAGCCGCACCAGCACCTTCTTTACCACCAGTAGTATTAAGCAATACGCGATTATCTTCAACAATTACACTATTGGATTCATAAAAATCAAGTGCATAAATATAACTTGAAGTTCCTTTTGGAGTTATAACATCAGTATGAGAAATAGTATTGTTTTTAAGCAATAAATTATTAGCAGTATGAGCAATAAATGCATCGAAAGTAGGGAAATTAGCATTATTTCCTTTAGTCCAAGCAGAATTATCCACCATATTGTTAATAATTTTAACATTTTCTGATTTTTCCACACCAATTGCAAATACCAAATCAGTGTCAATACTTCCCCAATGGCTGTAATCAACATCCACTAACGGACATGAAGTAGTAATTATGTTTGAATCAACAATGGCATTGTTACTTTTTGCTATTTTTATACCTTGAGCAAATACTTTACCGTCAACATTGTTTCCAGTAAAAGTAATTGTACTGTTTACTAATTTAAAGTTATCTGCACCACTAGCATAAACTGCAATTGCATTATTAGAACCATCAGTAGCATTATAATCAATAGTAATATTATTCACTGTGACATCACTACCGATAGCATATATAAGAGCACCATCAGTATCAGCAACATAATTGGTAGCATTTAAAGTTAAGTTATTTAAAGTAGTTCCTTGTTCACACATTATTGCAATATTTCTTAATACTGCATTATCACCATTAATAACAATAGCTCTTGGAACATAAACAACATTTACACCAAGATTAGAGAATTCTCCTTTGAATATCAAAGTATCAAAAGTAATATCTCCCAATAACATTCCATCATCACCAAAGTAATCAAAGAATGTTTCATTAGTTACAATATTGGTTAATTCTTTAGTGGTAACTGGAACGGTTAAAGTTTGACTGCCTGATTTTGCAGTAATTTGATCATTACCTTTTACAGTGTAAGTTACACTAGCTACCCCATTATCAGTAGCCGCAACATCACTGGATAAAGTTCCATTAACAGCTTCAAAATTAACATTAATAGATGGAATAGATTTAGCCAATTCTTTAATTACACCATTTGCATTATAATGATTGAAGTTAACTGTTAAAATTTTTTCATTTCCAACTATGACCTTTTCAATACTTGTTGGATCAACACTCATGACAACCCAGTTAGAAACATCAACATCATCACATGGTTCATCATCATAATCTAAACCAGCACCAACTAAAGTTGAAGGATTGCTGTTAGTTCCCCACCAGTTATATTGAGCATTAGCACTTGGTTCACGGCCTTCATTGTAAATTAATTTATTAGTTCCTTTTCCAAGTAATGCAGAGTAATGTAAAGTTAAGATACCTGAATTGTAAATATCATCACCATGATAACCAGTATTTCCATTGGAAGCTGCATTAGCATCAAAAATGGAAGTTTCAATATTTAAGGTACCTTTATTATAAATAGCTCCACCATCTTTATTAGCTTTGTTTCCAATGAATTTGGAATCTTTAATGGTTGCAGTACTTGAATCAGATTCAATGTGAATTGCTCCACCATTTCCTACAGTAACTACATTATTTTCAAATGTTGCATTATTAACATTTAAAGTTCCTTTATTCATCCAAATACCAGCTAATTTAGCAGCATTATCAGATATTGTAGAATTAATCACATTTACAATACCGCCATCAGCATATAAAAATGCAAAATTACTTCCTTGAGTAACTTGATTATTAGAAATAGTTGTATTAATAATATCAAGATTACCTGAGTTAAATATTAATCCATAACCGTCATTTTCATAAATATTTGAATTAACAATAGTCATTATACCAGTATTGTATATTGAACTTACAGTAGATGTATATCCTGATTTTTGAGTGTTTTTGTAAATACTTACATTATTTAAGTTTACAGTTCCTTTACTTTGCATAACTCCACCGTAATTATTTAATGCATTGGTAAATGCAACATTAGTGAAGTTAACAATTGTATTCTCATTTATATTCATGATTTTAGAAGCATTACCATCAATGATAACTTTTCCTGAACCGATCATTGCAAATGATTTAGCTATTGTTAAAGAATTAGCAATATAAGTACCTTCACCTACATAAATAGTGTAATTTTCAGCAACTAATTCAATTGCTTTTGCAATAGTAGCTACAGGACTATCCTGACTACCGTCATTTGCATCACTACCAGTAGATGATACCCAAACATCAGTTACTGGAAGTTTTGCAACAACTTCAATAGTTAAAGTTTGACTACCTGATTTAGCAGCAATCTGATCGTTGCCGTTTACAGTGTATGAAACAGTAGCAACACCATTAACAGTAGAAACAAGGTTACTTGCTAAAGTTCCATTAACAGCACTAAATTCTACATCAATATCAGGAAGAGGTTTTGACAAGTCATTTATAGTATCAAAACTTGAATATTTGTTGAAATTGACAGATATTGTTTTTACATCACCTATTCCAGCAATCATAGTATTTGGATCTGCACTCATGATTACCCAATTGTTTAATGTTACTGTTGAAGGCAATAAATTTTTAGGAGAATTAGTTCCCCACCAGTTGTAATTAACTGTAGCCACACCAGATGCAGATTCAGCATTAGATATTGCATAGTCTCCTTCAGCAGTGTTATTTAATAAAACTGAATATGAAATGGTTGAATTACTGCCTCCGTTTAAGTATAATGCAGCACCTAATTTAGCCTGATTGTTTTTGAAAACAGAATCTGTAACACTGACATTACCGTTTAATGAAGTGTATATTGCTCCTCCCTGACCACCATTGAATTTTCCAGGATTAGCTTTGTTATTAATAAACATAGATTCTTTTATAATACATTCTCCACCAGAAACAAATAATGCTCCTCCCTGACCATTATTTGCACTATTACCTTCAAATGTAGAATTAATTATATTAACAATACCTATAGTTGCATCAGATGATTTAGTTGCATAAATAGCTCCACCATATTTAACAGCATTATTTCTAAATACAGTATTTGAGATAGTTGCATTTGCTGAAGTTGTATAAACTATACCATAAGAATTAGAAAATGAAGTCATATCATTATTATAAAACTCAGAATTATCAATAACTAATAATGCATCATTTTGATTGTTTACAACACCTTTGCTTGCAGAATTTTGATAAAATTTAGAATTATTAATATTTAATTTATTTTTATTAGTAATTATAGTTCCAGAATTACCAGTAACCTTATTTGAATAAAAGTTAGAGTTAGAAATGGTTAACTTACCTTCATTTGAAATAGCACCTACAAGAGCATTATTACCATTTGTGAAAGACAAATTAGTTAAAACAACAGTTGCATCAGCAGTTACATCCATAATTCTTGAAGCATTACCATCAATTACTGTATTAGCATTACCTTCTAAAGTTAAACTTTTAGAAATGCTTAAAGTTTTATCATTTACATAATTACCATCAGCAATATGAATAGTATAACCATCCCCAGCAAGTTCAATAGCTTTTGCAATAGTAGCTACAGGATTAGCTTGGCTACCATCATTATCATCACTACCAGTAGTTGCTACCCAAATATCAGCTGCTGCTTGTTTTGCAACAATATCAATAGTTAAACTTTGACTACCTGATTTAGCAGTGATTTTATCATTAGTTGTAGTAGTATATGTTACAGTAGCTATACCATCTACACTAGCTACATTATTTTTACTTAAAGTACCACTAACAGCACTAAAGTCAACATTAATTCCAGAAATAGATTGAGCTAAATCTTGAATACTACCAGAAGCATCAGTGTAATGATTGAAGTTAACACTTACATCAATAGCTTTACCACTTTCAGCATTAATAGTAGTTTCAGGAGTACTCATAACTGCCCATTTATTTACATTGTCACCAGTGTAAGTATTAGTTCCCCACCAGTTGTAATCTAAATTAACAGTTGGAGTAATTCCAGATTTGACATCTACATTTTTACTGAATCCATTATCAACAATAGATGAATAAGTTATATTAGCTTTACAAGCAGAATAGAAATAAATTAATGCACTGCTAGAATCAGCAAATGTATTATTTTCAATTATACAATTAGTCATATTTAAAGCAGTTGAATCTCTCACATATAATAAATACTTACCATAGGAAGTAGTAGTTTTTCCAACTACATTATTAGAAATTACAGTGTTAGAAATAGTTAATTTACTTCTGCTTTCAACAACTGCTTGTATAGGCCCACTAGCTCCAGTTATAATAGAATTAGTTAAAGTTACTGTTGCTTCTTTATTATTTAAATAAAATACATTTCTTAAAAATGCATATTGGTTGCCAGCAACAACACTATCTGCTAATTTAGGATTGATAATAGATAAATTATTAAAGTTATATGTACCTGAACCAGAAATATACACAATACAACCATTAGATACTCCACTAACTACATCTTTTATTGTAGAATTAATAATATCTGCAACACCTGTTGTGTATAACTGCATTGCACCAAATTTAGCACTAATATCTGTAAAAGTACAATTAATTACTTTAAGATTTCCATTACCACCTACTCTTAAACCACAGGAACTACCACTAGCAGATGAAACCCCTGTGAAAACAAGATTAGTGAATTCTAAAGTACAGTCATTTTCAAGACATTCAAATACATTTGCACCATTACTACTTAATATAACATTACCTTCACCAACAAAAGATAAAGATTTATTAAGACCTATTTTTCCCTGATTATAAGTTCCTTCTTTAATATGAATAGTAGATCCACTTTGAGCTAAGTCTACAGCTTTGCTGACACTAGCTACAGGACTAGCTTGACTACCATCATTATCATCACTACCAGTAGTTGCTACCCACACCTCACCAGATGGAGAATCGCCAACTACCTGAGAATCCTCTGAACTTATCTGATTAGCAAATACAACATCATCGACAGATACATCTTCACTAATACCAATTGCATCAGATGAATTCATAACTATCTCATTACTATCTGCTGCACTTACACAAGATATTGAAAATGCCACAATAGCTATGAGACAGATTAATAAAATTTTCTTATCCATGAGTATCCTCCTTTTTATTTTATTTTGAAAATTTTAAGTTTTTGAAAGTTTTTATATTATCAAACATCACCAACAAATCATTATAACCCCCATAATAAGTCAAACCAGCTTTAAACCAGCAAAACACATATCTATAAATTCAAAATAAATTTATCAAAACTAAACAAATTTTGAATATGATTTATATTTATATTACAAGGATATATTTAAGATTTATCAAATAATTTTGAAAAGTAAAAAATAAGTTACATCAGAATTTAAAAAAAAGAAGAAAAAAGATTAATCAATGGAATCAAAGGCTTTTTCAATAGCTTCTTTTTGATTCATTGCCCTGCAAGCCTCTTCAACTCTATCAACATCTGCTTTTGTTTCAGGATATTTGGGAACTGCATGACATCCCCCGTCATCCAATTTAGAAATTTCAAAAGTT
>OJMM01001794.1_pt1 | contig 12066 bp, 7 predicted proteins | sample 1597231 | NCBI WGS metagenome assembly OJMM01 (sample SAMEA2452128, study PRJEB22498) | human gut metagenome | reverse complement strand
ACCGGATGGTATGAAAGAGAATTTCTATTGGATACAGATGTATAAGCTTGCCAGTGCCACGCGCGGTGACCGTGCACTAATAGACAACACCGGCCCATGGCTGACCGTCACTCCATGGCCCAATGCATGGTGGAACTTGAACGTACAACTGACCTATTGGGCACTCAATGCATCCAATCATCTCGATTTGGCAGCCTCTCTGGAGAATGCTATTTACAACAATATAGAAAACCTTAAGAAAAACGTACCGGAAGCCTATCGCAAAGACGCATTGGCAATAGGACGCTCGTCGAATCTGGTATGCGAATCCGGCGAAATCGGAATCCCCGGTGTGGACAAAGCAGCGGAAGTCGGGCTTTTGCCTTGGGCATGCCATAGCTTATGGTTGATTTATCGCCACAAAATGGATGACGAGCTATTACGCAACAAACTCTTTCCTGTACTTAAACAAGCTATCAACTACTACCTGCACTTTACCTACAAAGGAAAAGACGGCAAGATACATCTGCCCCAAACATATTCTCCGGAATATGGCAGTGCGGAAGATTGTAACTTCGACCTGGCATTATTATCTTGGGGTTGCCGAACATTACTTGAGATTACCGGCCGGCTGAACATAGACGATCCGCTTATCCCGCGTTGGAAAACGATTTTGGAAGAACTTACACCGTTCCCCACAGACCCGGCCAACGGGCTTATGATAGGACGGGATGTTCCTTATGCTTTCTCGCACCGCCACTATTCGCATCTATTGGCTGCCTATCCTCTATATCTTATCAATAAGGAAAATCCCGAAGAATACGACCTCATAGAGAAATCACTCCTCTATTGGCAAGGCAAATCCGGGGCACATCAGGGATATTCATGTACGGGAGCATCCTCTATATCATCCGCTTTGGGTAAAGGCAATGAAGCGCTTACATACCTTGACAAGTTGTTTACTAAATTCTTATCTGTCAATACACTTTATCGTGAATCGGGCCCGGTCATAGAAACACCATTATCTGCCGCCCAGTCTATCCATGATATGTTGCTTCAAAGTTGGGGAGGAAAGCTGCGCATCTTCCCTGCCGTTCCCGACAGTTGGAAAGACATTGCTTATAAAGACTTCCGTGCTGAAGGTGCTTTTCTTATCACTGCCAGCCGGAAAAACGGTAAGACTGAGTTTATCACTATCAAAAGCCTTGCAGGCGAACCTTGCATTGTAGTGACTGACATATCTTCACCTGTCTTCAAAGGAAAACGCCAATTTGCGGCCACAGCTTTATCCGAATCTATGTACAAAATAGATTTACAGAAAGGCGAAGAAGTAATCATTTACTCCAAAGGTACTCAGCCGGACTTCACCATTCGTCCTGTGAATAATAGCAGAACGAATTGTTTCGGAAAAAAGAAACAGTCCTGAATCAGTCTGCCTGTTTCTTTTCTTTCCGGTAATTCTGAGGTGTACATCCGAACTGGTTTTTGAAGCAACGGCTGAAATATACGGGCGCATTGAACCCACTACGGTCACTAACCTCTGCAATGGGAAGATCAGGGTATTGCTTCAATAAAGTGGCTGCGTGCTTCAGGCGGTAATTTAGCAAGAAGTTATTGGGTGTCATGCCGGTTAATGCTTTGAACTTAGTATAAAGCAATGACCGACCGACACCTACTTCTTTACAAAGAGCCGGAATATCAAATTCCGTATCGTCAATATGTTGCTCAATCACCTGTGAAGCCCGTTTCAACAGATCTTTGTCCAAAGGATTTATGCTGGCCAAATCAATCTCGGACATCGGTTTCTTATCAAATTGATGTTGCATCAGCAAGCGGCTGCGTATCAGGTTATTGGCACGTGCCAGTAACAACTGTGCATGAAAGGGTTTCGTGATATAATCATCGGCACCACGGCTGAGTCCCTCAATGTTCTGCTCGGTAGAGTTGAGTGCAGTCAACAGAATTACAGGTATATGACATAAATCTATATTATTCTTAATCTGCAGACACATTTCTGTCCCGGTCATCTCAGGCATCATGACGTCACTGATAACTAAATCAGGAGAGTTCTCATAAATCTGACTGAGTCCTTCTTTCCCGTCATGGGCACAAATGATCTTATAGAAAGGCTCGAAAAGCTCTTTCAGCACTTGGAGCAACTCATCATTGTCTTCCACAAGAAGCACCGTATGAGTCTTGTTTTCCGTATCTTTAGTCTCAATAAGTTCTATGGGCGAATTCCCCTCATCTACAAATACAGGCATTGAATCGGGGATAATATCACTTTCAGAATCCTGAGTATAAAATTGTACATTCTTATCGTTCAGGAATACATCTTTCCGGCGGGGCAGCCGCACTGTAAATGTACTACCTTCACCAACAACACTTTTCACTGTTATCTCTCCATGATGTTTTTCCACAATTGTTCTGGTCAATGCCAATCCGATACCGGTTCCGCTAAACAGGCTTCCTTTCTTTTCTTGATTGTCAGCCTGAAAGAATCGTGCAAATATTTTATCTTTATCTTGTTCAGAAATACCGATACCGGTATCCGTTATATTAATTTTTATATCACTATTCGTTATCTCTCCCGACAGAATAATATTCCCTTTGTCGGAGGTATACTTAAAGGCATTGGACAAAAGATTGAAGAATACTTTCTCCATTAATTGCGGTTCAAACCAACATAAGACAGACAATTCCGGTAATTTGAATTCATAATTTATATTCCTTTGCTGTGCATAATCGACAAAAGAAAGATAGATTTCCTTCAAAAATACAATTATATCCTGTTGCTTTATTTGTATCGTTCCATAGTTCTGTTCCAATTTCCTGAATTCAAGCAACTCAGAGATCAACTTATTCATTTGTTGCGCATTTTTCCTAATCTTCGTTATCTGATTGTATATAGAAGGATTCAATGAATATTTTTGTAATAGAATATCAATATGACTGATAATCAGAGTTAGAGGCGTTCGGAACTCATGGCTCACATTTGTAAAGAAAACTAGTTTTTCCTGGTTAAGCTGCTTTATCTGTTGTTTCTCAAAACGTTCCTTTTCCAAAGAAAGAGCCAATGTGCGTTTTGCTATTTTACTATATACATAATAGAAAACGCACGCAATGAAAGCTGTCACATAGATTATCCATGCCCACCACGTATCATACCACGGAGAGGCAATGACAAGCTGCATCGTTATTTCCTCCAAGCTTTGCCCGCTCTTTTCATTTATCGAAGCCACATGCAACGTATATTTTCCCGGATCCAGATTAGTGTAATACAATTCCGTCTGTTTAGTCTTAATCCAATTCTTGTCCAAACCTTCGAGCTTATATTGAAACCATTTTTCCGATAATTGTTGTCCGTAATCGGACAAAGCAAAATGAATAATCAGATTATTCTGATCATAATTAAGTTTAAGTTCACGAGTGTACGGGAGCGACTGAGACAATATCCCTGTATCATCTCCCGGAATAATCGTCTTATTATCGACCCAAAGTTCTGAAAAGTAAAAGTTAGAATTCTCATTAGCAGTACCAGTTTTGTTAAACTCATTTTCTGAGAATACGGTTACTCCTTTTGTATCTCCAATGTAAATACTTCCCTCTCCGGATACCAAAATCCCACATCCGTTGATAATATGAGTCGAGGGAAAGTTTCTCATCAAATCAATCGTTGTGAAAGTGCCCTCGGAAGGAACAAAGCAAGTGACTCCCTTATCACCTGTTATCAGAATCTTTCCATCCTGGGTCCGGCAAAGATTATAGCAGAAATCACCCGGCAACTGATTGTTTCGGGAAGTATAATGAGCCATGTTACGCGTCTGCCTATCATAAAAAAAGAGCCCCATTCCTAACGTACCGATATAGACACCATCGGAGGTGGCAAGCACACGGGTAGGAGTTGCTTTACTATCTCCTTCTGCCAATGGAACATAGACTATAGACTCGGGATGTTCTACATGAGTACACAAAACATTTTTCCAACCCACCATATACAAATTACCTTCCGCATCAATATCGAAATGCTCATAAAATGCAAAAGGAATGTTGATCCTATGGAATTTCTGTGTCTGAGTATCCAACCGAAAAAAGCCATTATGGGCAGATATATATATTTGATCTTTCCATATCTTCACATGATAAACAATTTCATCAGGCATATCGGAAGAGTGACTCTCTTCTTTCCAATAATTATAAAACCGACCTGTATTCAAGTCATAACGTGACAAACCACCCAAATAGGTTCCTATATACAGACAATTCTTCTTTTCATCATAACAAATACTTTTCACATTATTATGAGAAATAGAGTTTTTTCCACCGGCTGTAAACTGCTGAAGAGTATTCCATTTCTTATCTACACAAGTGATGCCGCCCCCATCTGTACTAAGCCATAAATGCTCATTCTTATCAATAACAATTTCTCCGATATAAGAATAATATGAGTTTATCTTTCTCCCATAGTCATAATGTACAAAAGTATCATGTTGAGGGCTGAAATAATTAACTCCTCCATAGTAACTACCTACCCAGATAGTTCCGGCAACATCTTTATACAATGCAAAGATAGAGGGATGATTCAGCCCGCCCACATATTGGGGAATTTGAATGAGAGAATACTGTTTGTTACCAATACTGTAGCGATGAAGTCCGTCAAAAGTACCGAACCATATATTTCCCTCGTTATCTTCTACAAAATCACGAATCTGTTCGCTACTGATACCTTCCGAAGTTCCCGGCAAATAAGGAACTTTCGACAATTGTTGTTTGTCGTTCATTCGATATAATCCATGCATGCGGGTACCAATCCATAGCTCTTTTTGAGAACTTTCAAATATGCGATAAATCTCCACCCCTTCCAATAGTTGCTTTTGCTGATATGTACGGCGATCAATCAGATAAACTCCGTTATATGTCCCGATACCAATCTGATCGTCCATCATGGTCAGGCAACAAATACGTGAAGTGATATTCGTTTTTAATACAAAAGTTGGTTCTTTATCTGCTTTCAAACAAAATAAAGAATCATGTTTCATATACCACACTTGTCCTTCGGACGAAGTAAGCGCGGTGATAATACTTTCATTCGTGAGTCGGGAGAATTTCTCTGTTTGTATGTCATATTTGATTAAATTCTTATCAATTAAGAAATATAGATTATCCAAGCTGTCACCAACGATAAACGAAACTTCATTGCCCAACCAGACCGGTGGTTCTTCACCTACAGATTTTATCCAGCCTTTGAATATTCTTACACGGTTTCCATCATATTGGCTTATTCCTTCCTTTGTTCCAAACCACATTCTGCCCAACCTATCCTGATAAATAGCCATCACAGAGGGCTGTGTTAAACCTTCCGACAAACCAATATGTTTGAAATATTCAGCATATAATGGCAAAACAAAGAAAAAAGAAATAAACAACAGTAATAAATGACGTAACTTCATATTATTTTTTATTTGGTGTTGTTCTGTTAATCACAAATTAATCGCTTAAATATACTAACAATTTGCAATATTCGAAAAAATACTGGACATAAACAACATTTTTATAGGCGAATCAATCTATAATCCTGCCTTTACGATTCTAACAAAGGTTTTCTTCACTTATGTCAGATATAATAAAAAAGGTTGCAAATTTTATAGAAATTCACAACCTTTACTCTCAATTTTATAAGTATCAGAAATATTCTACTTTTAGCACATAAACAGGAAAAGAGTCTTTAGTAGAACGATGTATATTACTTATTTTTAACCCGTCATCATCCAATTCCCAGTCTACCTTCTTATGATTCTCCAATAATGTAACTTTCCTGATTTTATCCTTTTCCGAAGAAAAGGAACGCAATGTATAAGAAGCTTTAGTAACATGACGTACGATAATATATACACTTTTACCTCTCATGGTGAAGCGGACATCAGGTACAATATCTTTAGGAGTTCCATCATATACTGCATCGTGAAAAGGTTTCTGTTCAGTATCTTCTACTCTATTTACCGTAAAATCTTCTCCAAAGATACGCCAGGGAGTTGTTCCATAAATAGCCTCGCCATTACTCTTCAGCCACTTATGAAAAGTTTTCAATATTATATCCGTTTGCTCCGGAAAACATCCTGCTTGGTCTGGTCCCACATTCAACAATAAATTTCCACCTTTACTGACAATGTCTACAAAATTTCTGATTAATATATCCGGCTTTTTATAAACAGTATCATAACGATTGTACCCCCAGTTCTTACCCATCGTCAGGCAAGCCTCCCAAGGTTTGTTATTTATGCTGTTAGAAAGTTTCTGTTCGATAATTGAATAGTCTCCTAATCCGTTCCCAATGCGACTATTGATTAAACACCCCGGTTGCAACGAATGAATCAATTCACGTAATTCCTTACTCTGTTGCCTGGTAACCAGTTCAGGCGTATCGAACCAGATAACTGCTATTTCACCGTAATTCGTAAGTAACTCTTTTAATTGTGGTTTTACTTTGCGTTCAATATAAGCCGGTAACTGCTTGCTATCTTCATCCGGATAATCCCAAGTATTGCTGCGGCCTGCTTTTACAGGCCAGTTAGTAGGAACATCCGGATCTTCCCAATCACGTCCTAATGAATAATAAAGTCCCAGCTTGATTCCCTCTTTTTTGCAAACTTCCGCCAGTTCTTTTAAAGGATCTTTGGCAAAAGGAGTACACTTCACTATGTTATAATCACTGCAAGCTGAATTATACATGGCAAATCCGTCATGATGTTTAGTCGTATATACCAAATATTTCATTCCTGCGTGCTTGGCAGCCCGTACCCATTTCTTCGCATCAAATTTTACCGGATTAAAATCTTTGGCTATTGTTGCATATTCTTTTAACGGAATACGCTCATAAAGCATAAAGTGTTCGCCACCTTCGGTTGGATGGCCTTTCCATTCACCGGCTGTCTGAGAATATAATCCCCAATGTATAAACAAACCGAATTTTGCATCTTTGAACCAATGCAAATTGTCTTCGGTAGTAGCCATAGAATAATTGGATATAACTGTCAAAAGAACAATTACTATAAAAATTCTTTTCATACAAAACTTATTTTATACAACCATTAATGCCAACGTAAAGAACTTAATCCCAATTTCAAAGAAACATCCGGATTACGTTTATAATAATCTAATACCTCTTTAAGTTCCTCATCTATTTCGTACAATTCATCGATCACATATAAAGTTCCCGAAGGATTGTAAGCTTTATTGTAATCCGAACGTTTCTTATCGGGTTCATATTCTGTACCTACAAATTCAAGGTGAGTATATTTCTTGGAATCCAACAGAAAAGGTTTCCAGAAAACCACACTATTCCGAATAGAAGCTCCCCAATGTACATCCTTCTTATAGAAAGCTTCAGCAGCTTCATAACCTTCATACATCGCCTTCAAATGACAAAGACGAGCGAAGAACAATAAATCATAAGCATGATAAGCAAAAGCATCACGACCGAGTAAATCCGTAGTCGTTCCGTTAGGAAACAGGTTACCCTTCACCCAATCGTCATATGAGGAACGGAATTTATCGACTATAGCCTCATCTTCCAATACCGTGCCGAACAGATAAAATTGATATAACAGACAAGTACCCCAGTTATTGACCCTCAAGTCATTATCTTTAATAAATACCTCCGCCCTCTTACGTAGCCAGGTATCAATCAATTCCCGGTCAGACTGTCCGATTACTTTACGAATCAATGAATAACCTTCGACAGCAATATTATATGATTCTTCATGAATATTTCTTTTCGACAAGGCAACATTGATTTCAGACCATGCTTTCAGATATTCAACCGCTTTATTCAGATACGTCCTATCCTGTGTAAAAGCATACGCGAGACATAATTGATGAATAGCTTTCATTTCATTACTAATGTCTATCTTATCCGGATTTTCATCAATAGATTTAACCGGAGTCGTTTTCCGGTTACTCTCTACAATATTTTTAGCGGGAGTTTCTATCTGTTTGATATACCAATTCATCGGAAAAGCGGTATTATCAGCCTTCTCCAATGCTGTTTTCACTTTATCATAGTTTTCACGTGTGAGCACGACATTCGGAAACATTTTATCCACGTCCGAGGTTTGAGCCTTTACACAAGACATCCCCCATAATAACATACATATTAGAAAACATTTTCCTTTCATCCTTTTCCTCTCCTTCCGTTCTTATAAAATTTCAATATCATCTATGTAACATTTATACTTATTTCCCTCGGCCAAAGTGACTCCCGAACTATACGTCGGCAGAATGACTATGCCTGCTATACCATTCTTCAACTGTGTAGCGGCAGCACTGTATTCTCTTTTACTAAAAACAAACGTATATGTTTTCCATGCTCCTTCTTCTTTGAAATCAACCAACGAATTGGTTAACAAAACTCCTTCTTCCTGCTCGTAATCATTCACCGAATTAAACCTTCCTATCAGTTTAACTCCTAATTGTTGAGATACTGCTTTGGAAGTACCCTTCCACGTTTCTTTTCCTATCACATTGGCAGGTTGATAAATTCGGAAACGGATTCCTCTTAGTTCATCAATATCTACTGTTTCGGAAAAACGGAATTTCAAACCGTAATTCCGGGCTTCCATCGAAGTATATTCCAGCACTTTGGAGGAAGTGTTTTCTTCACTCTGAACCGGATTATCTATCACTATATGGGAATATGCCCAACGCGGATAATAATCGTCTATCTTACTACTGCCTGAATTGCCATAACGAAAGAAATAGGGGGTTGTATCATACGTTTCAAAGTCGGCGAATAAAGTACCTTTATCGGGAAGAGGATCTTCTTTATCATCTTTCCCTTCGTTAGAATCAACTGCAGGATCATCGCTTGAACAGGATATAAAAAGTCCCCATAATATAATGAAAAATACATTGTAGCTATATTTCATAATTTACTTTAGATTTTAGTTAATGCCGGAAATTCATGTTTTAAATATAATGAGGGTGCCTTTCCTCGAATTGAACTGACACCCTCATCGGTATATACTCGTTATCTCATTCCAAATTTACCACCCTGTGTTCTGTACCAGTTTATGGTTTTTGAAAAGTTCGGTATTCGAAATCGGATAGAAATACATTTTATCCTGAATATTGTAAGTGGCATGCAAAACTTTCGTATATTGAATAGTACCGTCAGTTTGCTTAACTACTTTCACTTTATAAATATTCTGCATATTATAATTTCCCCGTATGGTTTCGCGGACGCAGTCAAATTGCCCGGGTTGATAAATAATTGCCCTTATTGTCTTTTCAAGCCTGCCGTATTCGCCGTAGGTTATATTGACGCGGTTCATTACAACGCATGCGACAGCCTTCATTCCGTTTTCTCCTTCACCTCCGGCTTCGCACTTTAAGATCCGGGCTAATATTTCCAAATCAGAAAATGCCATATTATACTCTCCTTTCAGGATAAATTACTTTAATAATAATATTCCTAATAATATAAAAATATTCATATGAAACCGCTGCCGCGCCAAAAAGCCGTTTCCCTTTATTAAAAGGAAACGGCTTGTATTTTATATAAAGAAGCTTTTCTTAACTTTTTCATTAAGCTTATGGTTTTTATCAATTATAATAAGAATAATTCCCAAAACAACAAATGTAATAAGAGGATAGTAAGACCAGATAAAATGCTCCTGCTCTGTAAAATTTCTGCTGATAAGAAATTCAAGCAGCACGCATTCGAATCCGATTAGTATAAGTGAAATAGCCGAAATCATAAGATTTGTAAAACGAGTAAAGCGCTTTAAGAGAAGTCCGGCTGATACAATTATCATAATTGAAATCATAACGGGCAATGCAAACGTTATAAACCAGCTTCCGAGGGTTTTATATTCAATGTATTTCAGGTAGCCGAGAATTACCGCAAAATCGACAAATAAATAAAAAAATACGTTTTTATTTGAAATTAGCAATGGGATAAAAACGGCGCAGAAGATTAACAGAGCTGCTCCTAACCCAAAGCCCGACCAAACGATACGCCGGCTTATGCTATAATCACAGACGAGACATAATAAAGCCGGAATCAGCAGAGCCAGGGCCGCAATAATCGTTTTGTATTTAGGATTCATTTTAGGCTGATTCAATTCTGCTGCGGGAAACGGAGGCTTTTCGTCTGTCCTGAGCTGTAGACCGGGATGATAAACCGCCGTCTGGCACAGCGGACATTTGTCGTCGGAATCGCTTAGCTTTACTCCGCAATTAACGCAATAAGGCATTTATGTCACCTTTCCTTTCTGATTGCTTTCAACAGTAACGCCTATTCCCATTTTAACTAAATTTGTGAAAAACAGTCTTTCAAGCTGCGATTCCTCAATATTTCTTATCAGGTTTATATACAGCTTATCCTTATAGGATAATATTCCGCAGTTGTTGCAGCCTGTAGACTGTACTCCCAGTGTAAAATCAAATCTGCTTACAAACGGCTCCATTTCTTGGGGTACTGTAACGACGCCGAGATTAGACATAGTAATACAGGATTTTTTTTCTCCGACCAGGGAAAACATTATTTTCATTCCGATATTTTTTAGAAAAAGAGGAAGAACCTTCAGAAGCTTGTTTTTTTCAGCTCTTACATTTGCGGTTATTCTTGTTCTCATCTGTTTTTCGGTTAGCTGGAGCTTCATCTGGTGGTGTATAGCTTCTACTATTTCATCAAAAGTAAATTCGCCCAGATTTGCTTCTATTCCCGGCGTAATGTAAAGTACAAAATTGCGCATGGAAATGCTGTCAAAATATTTCCTCAGATTAACCGGAATAAGAATTTTTATCGGCTTTTGTTTTCTCTTATCCGGTATGTCATGATCCTGCATCTGCATTATTGAAAATATCATAACCGAAACTATGAACGCTGTAAGGCTTACATGGCGTTTTTTTGATTCGGCAAGGACGTCGTTTAAGCTGATTATTCCGGTGGTCAGATAATGAAAACCGTTTGTTTTTGTACCGCGTATTTTATAGGCGGTTTTTTCACGTCTGGATCCCGAGGCGGCTCCATGATGCTTTAAAAAGCTGTCTTCAAGCTCGCGTTGGTCGGGCTTTTCCAAGCGGTTGAAAACACCGTTTACGGACGGAATTTCAACGCCGCTTTTTTGCTTGATGTATTCTGCCGCAAGCGTCTTTATGAATACCAGTCCGCCGTTTCCGTCGGTCAGTGAATGGAAAAACTCGACCGCTATACGGTTTTCATAATAAAGAACGCGGAAAGCGCAGGTCTTTATATCTTTTCCGGACATTTTACTGCACGGATACGGACGTTCGTAAATAACCTGGGGCGCCTTAGGAATTTCTTCAAGATAATACCAGAAGAAGCCGTGCCTGAGTCTCATGGCGACAGAGGGAAAGCGCTTTATAGTAGACTCAAGTGCGGATTGCAGAAACGCGGGATCTATTAGTTCCGTAAGCGTCGTCGACAATCTGAATACGTTGCTCCAGTTTTTGGTTCTTACCGCCGGATACAGCTTTGCCGCATTATCCAGCCGCATCCATAATCGCTTTTTATCAGTCATTGAGCACCTCTTTCAGAAACTCGTTGATTCTTTTATAGTCTTCTTCAAATTCCTTTAAATTATAAAGCAGATATACATGCCACATTTTCGGAGCAATATGCAACTGCGATCGGCAGCCGCAGGAAACGAGCCGTTCATGAAGTTCTTCAGAATCGCTCAACAGAATTTCGTCTCCTCCTGCAAAAATCAAGGAGGGAGGCAGATTTGCAAGATCTCCGAAAAGCGGCGATACAAGAGGAAGCTCCGGCTGATCCGTATAGCAGTCCGCATAGAATTTCAGGCGTTTTTTTGTCATAGACGGATCGTTTTCAAGATTTTTGTCATAGGATACGCCGGATAAGGTCAAATCGCTCCATGGCGAAACGGCTATAATCCCGCAAGGCATTTCAAGCTTTTCCTCCTTGAGTTTCAGCGCCAGCGCATAGGCAAGACCGCCTCCGGCAGATTCGCCGCAGAGTATAATATTTTCCGGAGAATATCCCTCCAGAATAAGAAAGCGGTAGGCGTTTAACGCGTCGGTCAATGCGGCGGGAAACGCGTTTTC
>OJMM01001785.1_pt1 | contig 12096 bp, 7 predicted proteins | sample 1597231 | NCBI WGS metagenome assembly OJMM01 (sample SAMEA2452128, study PRJEB22498) | human gut metagenome | reverse complement strand
TTAAAAACCACAATCTAGCCCAGTCTATATCGGATGTATCCTGGTCAAAGTTTACAACACAGCTAGAATATAAAGCCGAGTGGTATGGAAAGGTGATCAAGAAAGTGGATACGTTCTATGCGAGCAGTCAGATCTGTCATTGTTGCAGATACAAGAATGAAGAAACAAAAGATTTAAATGTAAGAGAATGGACATGTCCAAAATGCCATTCAAATCATGACAGAGATGTAAATGCATCTATCAGAGATGTAAATGCATCTATCAATATATTGATGCAAGGCATATTAGTAAATTAGTTAACAACAAAAATAACCGCAGGGACTGCGGGGATAGCTTGGTAAGAAAGGTTTCGATAGAAACCTGTTCCCAAGAATCTCGTCACTTCAGTGATGAGAGGTTCAATTGGTTGAAATAGGGAAGTGCAATATATATGAAAAGCAGAAATCTTTCAAATTTATGATTTCTGCTTCTTTTTCATATCTCTTTTCTTCTTAAAAAAATGTTTTAATAAATCTGAACATTCAGATTCAAGAATTCCTTTTCTATATTCAGGATGATGATTAAATTCAGACACTTCAAACAAATTTGTACATGTACCCACACAGCCACCTTTAGGATCTGAAGCTCCATATACAACTTCTTTAATTCTAGATTGTATAATCGCACCTGCACACATAGGACATGGTTCTAAAGTTACATATAATATACAGTCCTCTAATCTCCATGTATTTAATTTTTTACATGCTTTTTGAATTGCCATAATTTCTGCGTGTGCAATGCTTTGTTGTAAAGTCTCACGCTTATTATATCCACGAGCAATAACTTTATCATCTTTCACAATGACACATCCAATTGGAACCTCATCATAGCTTTCTGCTTTTTTAGCCTGCTTGATAGCTTCCTTCATCCATTTCACATCATCCATACTCATATCCTCAAAAAATAAAAAACTACTACACATGATGGAGCTTACTTAAGGCTGCTTCGTTCCCGACCTGACCTGATTCATAAGACATCATTGTAGTAGCTAAGTTATTATATCAAATCCATTTTCAATTCGCAATAGAAAAAAGCTGTCAAAGACAGCTTTTAAGATTAACCAATTTTCTTTTTACCACCCATGTAAGGTTGTAATACTTCTGGAATCAAGATTGATCCATCTGCCTGTAAATTGTTTTCTAAGAATGCAATCAACATTCTAGGTGGAGCAACACAAGTGTTGTTTAATGTATGCGCGGGAGTTTGACACCCCTTTTCACAATTGATCTTAAACATAGCGCTTAAACTAGCGCTTTTCTTTTACTTTTTTTGTCAAATTATTTGTTTTTGTATATCGTATTATCTCGTATTCTGTGATATAATTGTATTAGGTGATATTTATGCGTGTTACAACTACTAAATCTAAATCAGATGAATCTTTTTATATCAATTATGCTTTCATCAACGAAAAAGGAAAAAGCACCTCAAGAATCTACAAGAAGCTCGGTAAACTTTCTGAACTTTCTAAAAAACTGAATACAGACAGAGATGGTGTTATGGCCTGGGCAAGAGAACAGGCTCGTATAGAAACTGAAAAATATAAAAAGGAAAATGAATCCGTTTCTATTGCTCTTAATCCAAATATTCCAATCAAGAAGGATCAGCATAACACTTTTAATTGTGGCTATCTTTTTCTACAAAGCATTTATTATTCTCTACATTTGGATAATATCTGCAGAAACATCAAAAACAGACATGATTACGAATACGATTTGAACGCAATTCTTTCCGATCTGATATATGCTCGTTTTTTAAACCCAACGAGTAAGTTAAGTTCATTTAAGTATTGTCATTCGCTTCTTGAACAACCTACTTATCATTTACACGATATCTACAGAGCATTAACTGTTCTAGCTGAAGAGAGTGACTATATTCAGGCAGAGCTTTACAGAAATTCAAACTACATCCATAAAAGAAATACACGCGTTCTTTATTATGACTGTACAAATTATTATTTCGAAATCGAACAGGAACGTGGAGATGCCAAGTACGGTAAAAACAAAGAAAACAAACCAAATCCAATAGTAGGTATGGGATTGTTTATGGATGCCGACGGATTCCCTTTATCATTTGATCTGTTTCCTGGGAATCAAAATGAACAGCTGACATTAAAAGACCATGAGCATAAAGTCATCAATGATTTTCAATGTTCTCAATTCGTTTATTGTTCTGATAGTGGACTTGGTTCTAAGAAAAACCGTCTTTTGAACACAACAGGCGGAAGAGCTTACGTGATTACACAATCTCTTAAAAAGCTAAAAAAAGATGTTCGAGAAACAGCTTTATCTACATCGCAATATAGAAAGATTGGTTCCAACAAATTCATTGATTTGAATGACCTAGACGAAGAAGATCCAGAAGTTTTTAATTCTATCTACTACAAAGAAATTCCATATGACAGTAACGAGCTTTCTGAAACTTTAATTGTGACTTATTCGCCTAAATACAGAAAATATCAAGCATCTATACGTCAGAATCAAATACAAAGAGCTCAAAAAATGATTACAGATAGCGGCAAGCCAAAAAAGAATCGTAAAAATCCTAACGATCCCGCTAGATTTCTTAAAAAACAGTCCTTCACGGACAATGGTGAATTAGCTGAAGATGAAATCTGGCAAATCGACCAAGAAGTTATTGAAAAAGAAGCAATGTATGATGGATTTTATGCCGTTGTTACAAATCTTGATGATGATGTTCAAGATATAATAGCCATCAACAAAAGAAGATGGCAGATTGAAGAATGTTTTAGAATTCTAAAATCAGATTTCGATGCCAGACCCGTTTATTTAAGAGACGATGATAGGATCAAAGCTCATTTTCTTATTTGTTTCATGGCCTTATTATTCTTCCGAATTCTAGAAAACAAACTAGAATATAAATATACAGCAGACAAAATTGTGGACACCATGAAAAAGATGAATCTTACATTATTAGAAGGATATGGATACATCCCATCCTATACAAGAACAGATATTACAGATGATCTTCATAAATTGTTTGGATTCAGAACAGATTACCAAATAACAAAAAAACAGAAAATGAGAAACATCATACATCAAACAAAAGATAAGAAAAAAATACTATAATCCGCAACAACGCAAAAAAGTGGCTCAATGCCTTTATACTAGGGCTTTGGACCACTTTATTTCTTTTCTAGTTGTCAAAAATGGATTGTACCACATATTTTTAAATGCTACAATCTATAAAATTACTTTCATACAATCCTACAATTAATTAAGACACATCTAATCTTTCGGTTTAGCATCCTTTAAGAAACTAATTGCAATCATGACTATGACTATACCTATTGGGAAGGCTGCAATAATACTTACACTTTGTAAGTTATTCATTGAACTTTGTGCAAACAATAATGCGATTGGAAGAAGAATCAATAAGATACACCACATCAATTGAAGTGTTTTGTGTGGCATTTCATCTTCTTTTAATTCGTGATAGCAATAACATGAAGCCGTTAGTGCAATAGAATCAAAGCTAGTCGCATAGAAGGCAATCATTGTAAATAATACGGCAACCATAACGAGTGGTGCACAAGGAAGTGTTTTAATAATATCTACGATCATGCCATATAAATCACCAGTCTTGGCATATTGTGCCATGAAATCGGCAATACCATGCATTTGAAGTCCCATGGAGTAGTTTCCTAGAACAATAAAACTAATTAGTGTAGATCCTACACCAAATACATATCCTCCAAGAATCGTTTGTCTTACAGTTCTTCCTCTTGAAATACTTCCAATGAAGAATGGAGCAGCAACACACCATACCATCCAATAAGCCCAATAGTAAATGGTCCAGTTTTGTGGGAAGTTTGTACTTCGTAATGGATCTGTAAATGTCGATAGTCCAATGAAGTTTTCTACCATCGTTCCAAGTGAATTTAATCCAGTTTCAATAATATAACGGGCTTGTCCACCAAATAATAAGACGAAGGCTAATAAACCAAAGAAGAAGTAGATACAAAGGTTAGCCAATCGACTAATTCCTTTAAAGCCATGGAGTAAAGAGTATGTATATACAATACATGTAATGATTAGAATTACAATATTAATAGCAGTTCTACTTACTGTTAAGTGGAATAAGTCTTGAATAATTGTTGCCATTAAAGGAGTGGCAACACTAAATGTAGTAGCTGTTCCTGCAAGAAGGGCAAATACGGCTAATAAATCAATGATTCTTCCTGGCCATTTATCGGTATATTTACCAAGTAATGGTCGACATGCTTCTGAATATTTTTGGCGATTTCTTTTTCTTACGTGAAGCATGAAACCAAAGGCTACGGCTAATACTAAATAAAAGCTCCAAGGAATTAGACTCCAGTGAAATAATGGATAGACACCAGCCCATTGTTGAATACTTCCCATTTCTTTAATATGAGGATCCGATGCATACATCACCCATTCAGAGAAAGAATAGAATAAAATATCGGCTGCAAGGCCACAAGTAAACATCATAGAGCCCCACACAAAGAATGAATATTTTGGCTTTTCTCCTTTTTCACCTAAAACAATATCGCCATATTTAGAAAAGGCAATGTAAATAGATAGTAGGAAAATTCCTAGTCCTATAATCAAATAATAACTTCCAAATGTATCTCCAAAAAAGAAACGAATTTGGCTTAATACTACATTCGATTGTTCTGGAGCCACAAAGAAAACAAAACATAATACTAGAATCAGACATAATGGTAATAGTGTAATCATCCAATCAATTTTATTTTTCATTTCTTGTACCCCCTATAACTTGAATCCATTTCAATCAATTCATCCAACCCATCAATTTCTACTACATCCTCTTTTTTCATTGGCATAACACCCAATTGGTAGTGTTCAGGATGACAAAACATAGCTACATCATCCCAATAGATTTGACGATTTTGTTTCGTATCAAATTCATATTCCAAATCTTGTTTTAATTGTTTTCCATCTTGACTATTCCATCTTGAAATACTATAAAGTTGCCAACCCTTTAAACCACCCGTACGACTACAAGAAGTGACAATACCATTCTTTACTTGTTGTAGCCATTCGTCAGTACCATTTTCAACATACACACTGTTATAGCCTGAACGCTCAAATTCTGGTTTTAAGATTTCTGGATTAAAAATAATTTGATCCCCATCCAAAATAATGGCATTTTCTATATAGTCTCTAGCTACATATAAGGAAGCAATATTGTTACAAGTATCAAAATAAGGATTGTCAATGACTTTTAAACCGGCATATTCCTTTTCCAAACTATAAAATTTTTCTTTTAAATATCCCACCACAACATAGATTTCATAAATACCATTCTTATGAAGTGCATCAATAACGGTATCGATCATTCTTACACCATTCACTTTGACTAATGGTTTTGGTGTTTCTAGTGTTAAAGGACTCATACGAGAACCAAACCCAGCCGCCATAATAATGGCTCTTTCTACTTTGTACATAAACACATTCCTCTTTCTTCTAACATTTCTTTAACGATTCGATAATATTCTTTGGCATAACGATATTGTTTTAATGAATATTCACCAAACTCAACGCCTAAGTTACGCTTATATTCACACCAATTGCTCCATAATAAACCACAAATGGCAATATAGGCATAAATCTTAATTCGAACCATGTCATCACAGTCATTGTCAAAATATAAATCGATCAATGTTTCCACATCATTACGATCATACATGGAATAAATCGCAAACATCGCAATATCAATATGCTGATCTTGCATACCCGCATATTCCCAATCAATTAAATACAAAGAATCTTTTGAAAACAAGAAATTATCCGGTACTGAATCAATATGCGATAAACCCCACTCTTTAGGTTGACCATCCACAAATTCTTTTAATTCATAAATATGTTTCTTTGTTTCTTTATAATCCCTATAAATACTAGGAGCACCCTGCCAATACGATTCATACTTTTCTAATTCTTCAAATACTTCAAAAGTATGATTCACTTTTAATTTTTTATTGTGGAAAGCACGAAGCTTTTTCATACAATCACGAACATCCCCAAAATAAGTTGGATCACAAGCATGTGCATCCTCAATATATTCTGTAATTTTATAGCCATTATCTGGATTCATATAAATAACGGGATCACAAATATGCTCATCTTTGATCACTTGATATACATCATACTCATGTCTTCGATTAATTAACTTATCCGTACCTTCACCAGGAACACGCATAATATATCGTTTTGAATTCACTTCAAAACTAAAGGAACGATTGGTCATACCCTTCTTTAAAGGATAAATCGATTGAATGTCACTCAATTCACAATGAAGCGTATCACTAATAATCTGCATCAAATGCGAATTTAAGGTTTCCGTATCCTCATCCAAATCCCTTAATTGTTCATAAGTATTCACTTCATAAGCCTTATTAAAGACATAAGGAGAAACTATCATCTTATCCTTGACATATAAAGCATCTTCCCAAAAAGCATGTTCATACTCTCTTTGACAAGACATAGAAGAAATACGTTTACGAATGAATGGAGCATCCATAAATGAAATATAAGAAATACCAATCATTGTATCCCCCACTTCATTCATCTTAGTCTTAGCGAGTTCAAATTTTTTATTTAAACGAACCGAAGTATTCAATGTTTCCTCATTTTTAATCATGTACCAAGAATACAATTCACAAGCACCAAACGGATTTTCTTCGCACCAAATATCACAAGGAACAATATATGTATTCTCTAAATTTGAATTCACAAGATCTAATGAATACATATTATTCTTTCTTGCATATTCCATGTTACAAACCAAACTCACATTATAATCATCAATCAAGAATTCAAATTCTTCCTTCATAAATCCAACCACAACACAAATGTTATACACACCCACTTCATGAAGTTGACAAATCAAACGTTCAATTAATGTTTGTCCTTTTACTTTTAATAAAGCCTTAGGCACCTCCGTATTAATAGGAACCATACGCATACCTAAACCAGCCGCTAAAATAATAGCTTTTTTAGGCTTATAGGATTCAATCAAAATTTGACTTTTATCTATAAGATTCCAATTTGAATCTATATACTCATTATTTTGAAGAAATTGAATCGACTGATTGATTTTTCCTAAAGAATAACCACATACATCCGCCAAATGACGCTGACTCACCTTTCCAAGCTCATATATTTTCTTTAAAACACTTTTATCGACAATGTTCATATAATTGTTTTCTCCTTGTTACGTGAACATTGTAGTATAAAAAGAAAAGGAATGCAAATTAAATTGCATTCCCATCTCGATTATTTCATATAACCATTACTATCAAATGTATAAGCTGTACCATTAATATTCAATGTAATATCTTTTGCATATACATTTCCTGCATGATACTTCCAACCTTTACTATCCTGTTGCCAAGCACCTGCTACATATACACCATTTTCATTTACATAATAACGATTGTTGTCTACCCATGCTGATTTAACGTATTTTCCATCACTTCCACACCAGTAGTTACCTACCCATGCATTTGTGACTTTAACACCTGAACCATTTAAATAGTAATCACCAATCCATTGGTTCGTCACGTAATTTCCATATTGGTTGACATATGATTTGTTATTGTCTACCCATGCATTTTTAACATACTTACCATCTTCACCACACCAGTAGCTTCCTACCCATGCGTTTTTAGTAACTAAACCAGCACCATTCAAATAGTAATCGCCTACCCATTGGTTTGTGACATAAATACCATTAGCACCTACATAGTATTTATTATTGTCTACCCATGAAGATTTCATATACTTACCATCTTCACCACACCAGTAGTTGCCTGCCCATGTATTTTTAGCAATGTCACCATTTCCGTTTAAATAGTAATCACCGACCCATGCATTTTTAGTAATTAGGCCAGCCCCATTCAAATAGTGTTCTTCAACCCATTGGTTTGTAACATAAATACCATTAGCTCCTACATAATATTTGTTGTTGTCTACCCAAGATGATTTCATATACTTACCATCATTTCCACACCAGTAGCTTCCTACCCATGCGTTTGTGACTTTAACACCAGAACCATTCAAATAGTAATCACCAATCCATTGGTTCGTTACGTATACACCGTTTTCGTTGACATAAGATTTATTGTTGTCTACCCATGCGTTTTTAACATACTTACCATCTTCACCACACCAATAGCTTCCAGCCCATTGGTTTTTAGTAACATTACCATTTCCATCTAGATAGTAATCACCAGCCCATTGATTTTTAGCTACTTTACCATATGCATTCAAATAATAGTCTTTACCTTCTACTGTAATTTTTTGGTTTCTTACATATGCACCATCACTACCTACATAGTATCCATCTGGAGTAAAGGCATTTGTTAGCATTACACCATCTTTTCCTAAATAGTAAGCTCCTTGCCATGCATTTTTAACTAATTTACCAGAACCATTTACATAGTAAGCTTTACCTTGATCTTTAAACCAACGATTTGTATAGTAAGCTCCATTAGCTCCTACATAGTATCCATCTTTTGTGAATGTGTTTGTTAACATTGCACCATCAGATCCTAAATAGTAAGCTCCTTGCCAAGCATCTTTAACCATGAAACCAGAAGCATTGAAGAAATAATCTTTATTATTGATTTCCTTCCATCCAGTTACCATATAACCATTTCCATCAAAGTAATATGTTTGTCCTGAAATAGTTTCAAAATCATTTCTAGTCCAAGTACCATCCTTATGTTGATACCACCATTTACCATTTGTTGTTTTCCATTCTGCTTTTGTTTCTTGTGAAGTTGAACCATTTGGTTTATATTCACCATTCGCATCTACATAGCGATCTCCAATCCATCTGCTAGTAACCAATTTTCCATAGCTATCAACATAACGGTTGCCAATCCATTGATTTTTTAGCATGTGTCCATTTTCGTCCGCATAACATGTCGAATAGTTGCATTGAACCCATTGTTTCTTAGCTAATTTACCATGCACTAAAATCACATCATCAGTACCTGAACCATAGAATATACCTGTATGTGTCAATCCACTGTCATTGATATAATAACCATCAACAATTGTATTCATTAAAGCCACACCATTTTTGATATAGAATGACTCATCACCTAATGTATTCCATCCTTCTACATAATCTACAGGATTACCATTATCATCAATTACATATGTTTTACCTAGGTGGTTTGTAACACCACTAGCTAAATATCCACTGTCATAAAAATAGTATTGTTTACCATTAATTGTTTTTACTCCAGTAACTAATTTACCATTTTCAACATAGCCAAAATATCCATCCGATGTTTTCTTCCATCCATCTTTTGTATCAAAACCAGTACCCGTTGAATTTGTCCAATACCATGTATTTGTTTGATAATCATACCAAGCACAATTTTCTGCAAGCTCATACCATCCGTAAGCAGCACCCATACCATTTCCAATAAAATAGTATGTTGTACCATTAATTTCAAGTTTAGACTTCTGATTGATCGTTCCATCTGCATTTACATATTGCCAAGTATTTGTATCTGGATTTTTAAACCATGTGCCAGATTGCACTTTACCAATCATGACACCATCATCTGCAAATTGATACATTCCATCTTTTGTATTAACATAACCCGTTGCCATTCTAAAACTATAGAAATAATACCATTTGCCATTAATTTGAAGCCATTGATTTTGTGCCAAAATTCCAGTTGTAGGATCTGCATAATAATAACAATAGTCTGTTTTAATCCACCCTTTTAAGATTTTTCCATCAAAATCAACGTAGTACTTATCATCAATGATACAATCTTTAGCTAAAATACCATTTAAAAAATAACGACCACCATACTCACCAGTATAGTCTATATTTCCATCCTTATTTATATAAGTAATTCCATGAAATTCTTTTGCACCATTAAATTCAGCAATACTATCTACTAATACACCATTTGTGTCAAAATAACATAACTTATCATCTACATATCTAGCTGCATTTACAACCATTACACCATTATAATCAAAGTAATATTGTTTACCATCAATATTTTCCAATCCATTGATGTATAAAGAGCCACCTTCTTTAGCGTAATAAAAATGGAATCTATATTCCTTCCAACCTGCTGTTTCATTGATTGCGCCAGATTCATCTGTCACATAATAATTACCACCATAATATTCTCCATTTGGATCTTCAACAAAAACAGTACCAAATTCTAAGTATCCATCAAGTGAAAATTTATATAATTTTCCATCAATTCTTATAGCTTTGTTGTATACTAAGCTACCATTTTCATCATAATAAAATGTTTGTCCATTATCAGTTTTACCCCAATAATTTTTATTCATGACAACAACACCATCGCTATTTGCATAGTATCTATTGCCATTGTAATCAAAAGTACGTGAACATACTAGTATACCATCTAGATCAAAGTAATAATAAGAACCATTGATTTCTTCAAGCGTATTTTTTAATACTTCACCATCTTTTAAATAATACCAACAACCACCTACTTGAAACCATTTTGTTTCTCCAGCAGTATCCGTTAAAGTCGCAACACCATTTGCATCTGAACTATATACTTTTCCATCCCATACAAAAGTACTTGATTTCACTAATCTATAAGATTCAAAATAATAGGATTTACCTTCAATTGTATATACACCTTTGCTGTAAGAAATATAATCATCACCAAAATAGTATGTATTATCATCATTATCTGTATGCCAACCCTTTAGTAAGACTCCATCCTTACCAGCATGAACCAAACCATATACATAATTATTTGCATTTGAATTGGAAATACTAACTACTTCATCTTCTGCCATGTAACCGTTATAGTCAACTGCATAATACTTACCGTTATATAAAACCATTCTTTGATTAGCATAAGTACTATCACCTAACTTATATTTCCATTTACCATTTACTTGTACCCATTGATTGGCAGTCTTCTTACCATTCGAATCTACATAAGTCGAATCATCAATCCATATATTTGTTAACATTCTACCATCAGAATTCACATAATACTGGCCTCCATCAACCCATTGGTTTGTATAATACATACCTTTTTCTGATAAGTAATACCAATCTCCATAAAATTGTTGCCACCCAGTTAATGCATAACCGTCATCGTCAAAAGCATATTTCTGATCATCTATATAATTATAAGTTCCTATAAAATAGTATCCATCATTGCCATAATATCTCCATTTATTACCAAATTGAACCCATTGATCTTTGACAGCTTTTCCATCTTCACCAAAGTAATTAGAGTTATATGCGACATTCGTCTGCATTACTCCATTCGCATCAAAATAATATTGATTTGAATCTAAATTATAAACTCCATCACGACATAGTGAACCATCACCTTGAAAATAATACGTTTTACCTTCAATTGTCTTAAATTGAGATACAACCATCTGACCATTCTCATAATAATAGCCATCATCACTCCAGCCATCTTTGACTGTGTTTGTTTCTGTAGATTCAGTATTAGTTGTTTGATCATTTACTGTACTTTCATCTGCAGTTACTGTCTGTGTTGTTTGATCATTCACATCCACTGGATCCTGTGAATTTTCTTCTGCCATAACAGGAGCCACAAAAGCGGCACCACCAAGAGCAGAAGCCAACAATGCAGCTTTTAAATCCTTCTTGTTCATTCCTTTTCCCTCCATAATGTTACCCACATATAATTAGATAATTTATAACCAAACATCATAAATACTATCTATTTACATGAAGTATTTTATAAATTTAGTTTACACCTACTAACCTATAATTTCGTTAACAAATAACACTATTTATGTAAAAATTTGTTAAAAAATAGACTTAGACAACCCAAACATTACCTAAGTCCAATCTCATTTTTTTATTTTATATAACCATTACTATCAAATGCAGAAGCAGTACCATTAATATTCAATGTAATATCTTTTGCATATACATTTCCTGCATGATATTTCCAACTTTTACTATCCTATTGCCAAGTACCTGCGACATATACACCATTTTCATTTACATAATAACGATTGTTGTCTACCCAAGATGATT
>OJMM01001772.1_pt1 | contig 12149 bp, 16 predicted proteins | sample 1597231 | NCBI WGS metagenome assembly OJMM01 (sample SAMEA2452128, study PRJEB22498) | human gut metagenome | reverse complement strand
AGCTGGTTGCAAATGGTATTTCAGAGCTTGCCATTGATTCTTTTGATGCAGGTAATACTGCAGAGTCGGACTATACATGTCAGATTGATGATTCAGTAAGCGATAAGCTTGTTCTTCTTTCCAGAACAAGAACAGAATCTACGCGATACAGAATCGAACGTGGCGATCAGGCAGATCCAAGTGATAAAAACAAACTGTATTTATATACGCAGAGCTATGATAGTGATGCAAATGCATATACCGGCACAGAATCGAAGGCATTGCTTGGACAGTATATCGAAGGCTTTGATGTAAAGCTTGATCGTGTGAAGGATGAAAATATTATTTCTTTTTCATTGACATATAACAAGAACGGCAGAAGTTATGTAGGTGATTATCAGGTGTTGATGAGAAACCGTGCTTATGCAGATCCGGATGCAAAGGAAGCAAAGCCGGAGGATCCACAGCTCAGAGCACTTACTTTGACTCCAAGCTCTGCATTCACTTCATCTGCAATCTGACCAAGTCGATTGTAGATATAATCACCAGGGCAGGCTTTATTAGCAAACCATCGATGAACAGTCATGTTCTGTTTATCAATCTGACCGACTAATGATTTATCGCCTTTCCATAAAAGTTTTTTAATATTATTTCGCTTACAAATATCCACGCAAAGCTTAATTAACGATTTGTATACTTTTGTATTAATGGCGTATGGTGCCGCCGGATCACTTGCACACTCAATCGTGATTGCTCTGTTATCATTTTCAGCATTAGACGAACACCATGAACGATCTTTTTCTTCAACCAGAAGAACAATGCGACCATCCTCACCGATTCCATAATTCGCACTGGCACCGGCTTTAGGATTACAGAGCCAGCTCGCCATAGATTCAACTGATGCCTGCCCGACATAGCAGTGAATCGTGATGGTGTCTATTTTATGAGTCCTGCAATTTGCAGTACTACTGTTTTTATTCGGACTTAATTTCGTATAAGAAACAAGTGGACTGTTACTCATCTTTTTCACCCTTTCGTATTGTATTTTTTTCTTCGAGCCGCATTTAAAGCTGCATTTTCTGCCATAATCTCTCTACGACTTCGTTTCTTTTTAGGGGAATTTTTCACATTACACACTCTCAATAAAGTAATCAACCTATTTAAATGCCATTTTTCACATTCAAACGGTATGTTCTGTGCGACCATCCAGTAATATATCAATTCCGATGTAATGATCTCTCGATTTGGTTTATTCGAATTATCCGAGAACGTAGTCGCTGTCATTGGTGCTGCTATGTATTCTTCGATTTTTTTTAAATCAGCCATCGTTAAACTGTCATATACCGAATCATCAACACTTTTATCAAGTGTCATGCATTTTATATAATCAAGAGTCTCAGCATGAGTTTTTTCTTTCGTTGTCGAAAAGAATGGTTTATTATGTCGAGACTCCCATTTTGAAACGGAGATAAGAGAATGTTCCAAATGCAATGTCCATGCTTTCGTAGTAACGAATTCTTCTTTTATCTCGTCAAAAAATTCGTTGCTAGATATCTCGATGGTTAACATTCTTCAATCCTCCGATACGTTCATCTTTAGTTAGCTGCTTTGATATAGCTCCCAGACACAGAAGCTTCTGCTGCGGCTTTTTCTGCAACATCTGCCGGAATGATTCCATTAATAAATGCTGCTGATGCCTCTGCGTTTGTACACAGTTCCATAAACAGATCTGAATATGCTTCTGTCTGTGAAAATTCGTCAGACAGTTCCTTGGATTTGATGAAACGTTTTCCATCTGGACTTTTCTCACCGTACGATTTGAGGATGATATCCTTGAAAATCTTCATGATTGCTGGGGCATCCTGTGCTTTAACAATGCCCTGCACCATTTCTGCAAATCCACCTGCTGTGCTCATTTCCATTTCCATGATTTCTGCCTTTGATAAGTTGAAGTATTTATCCTCGGTTCTTTCCACGCCATTGTAGTCTGTATATGTAATTGTCTTCTTTAACATGATTTTCTCCTTTCAAAAATAAAAAAAAAAGACCCCACGGTTCCAAGGCAGGGTCTTTGTGAATAATAAAAAGATAAGGCTGTTTTGTTGTATTTTATTTAATTATTGTTTTTAATTAAGCAGCTGCTTTCACGATAGTCGCGATTTCGTCTGGAAGAGGAAGTCTCGCTTCAGCTTCATCTGTACCATACAGAATATCTTCCAGTTTCTTCAGCTTAGCCACATCGACTTTGGTCGAATCAATAGTTAATGAGGCAGTCGGTAACATATCTGCTACAGATACAGGTGTCGTCGACAGCTCCCAAGAAAGTGCAACTGCTTCCGGGCTATCATTGACTGTGTTATATGCCTTCTCAGACGGTGCTGCAAGTGCTCCATAAATAATATGAAGTTTATAACCGTGATCATTTCCATCCACATCATTCCCCAGCAGAGTCTGATAAGAAAGACCAAATGTTTTTCTTTTCTGCTGACCGATAGATACTCCTGGTGCAAGATTTGCTGATCCATCGCATTCTGCGAATTCGTCAGGGTATGTATAAGCTTCCACAGTCGCTGCGAATTCTTCTGCTGAAAGCAGATTCAGATATTTGGTGTTGTTTGCGTACATCGGAGTTGGTTCGGCTCCAGACGGGCTTTCGGTAACGGCGGTAAGGCCGTTCCAAGCATAACCCTTCGGATAGGCACCACTTTCCTGCGGATAAACAACTCCTTTTCGTACACCGGTTTCATAAAAATGCTCACCGACTTTGTCCCATTCGAGTTTACTCATCTCGTGTCCTCCTTTAGATATATATACTTAATAAATCGTGATTTAAATTGTCTGCTTTATATGATCGTTCATAAGAACAATATGACAATTCCAAAAGTTTTTCGATGACCGGATCATCCGGCCTTTTAGAAATGACAATCAAATCATATTTTTTCATTTTCGAATACACTGCGTCATTAGCATGTGTAGTTCTGATATTACTTTTTGAATACACAATAGCTGGGTATTCCATCTTTACTGTCGAAGGAGGCTGGTAATATACCTGTCTACTCTCCAAAACTTCTTCTAATTTACTCTGAAGTTCCAGTCGAGTTCTCATTCCAGACACCTCCTACCGTCAGTATTAACCTTGGGCTTTGAATCTCAATATCTGTGATTTTCCATTTCGTGCCCATTATTTCAGCATACGCCATGTTTGAACAATTCTCATAAGCAAATGGATCGGCTATTATACTGATCACATTTGAGAGAGTAATATTATCATTGACTTCATTAGAAGTTTGACGTTTTCGACGATCGCTCGTTATGTCTCCATAATACTGGCGTTCGACAATTGTATCTTCCCACAATCCAGGTTCTGTTTCGCCTGTGATCGCATAGCCGATTTTTCCAAACCATTTACCCATTTTGACGTTTCCTCTCGATCTTATTAAACTGGATCTGCTTTTACCGTAGCAAGTTTAGCTGCTGTTGGAGTAGTATCTGTTGTTGCGTATGTAACTGTAACTACTTTGGCTGCTGTTTTACAGCTAATCGGTTTATACATAACACCCGCAGAATCAACAATGATCATTCCTCTTACGAACAGATCTTCCAGTACATCAGCCGGAATTTTTACAGTACACTTGCTGTCGGAATATGCATAACCATCGGTCTTTACATAGACCTTGGTTGCTGCTTCATACATCGTGTCATCATGATGAAAAATTCTATCCATTACGATATCCTCCTTTATATATTGTTAAGCTACCCTTTCTTCAAGAGCGATAGCAGAATACAGCTTGGTGAGAGAACCGGATAAACGTGTCTCCAGCATATATTTGTATCTATTGAAGTCCATGTCAAAATCTTCAAATTTTGTGATTTCTCCACCTTTGGTTGATCCAAACTGATAATCAGCAAGGTTTACAAACAGACCGAGCAGTTTGTGCTTTTCACTATTTGTGTCTGTTCTTTCCAGACCTTCGAACTGCTCAACTGTATGAATTTCTCCAACGTTCAGGGCTGCCGCAAGATCAGATTTGGAATCATAAATACGACGACCGTTCAGATCGCGAGCCAGCAGCATCACATTTAACAGATGCGGTGTGCAATATAAATCCGGAGTTCCTGTTCCTTTGAATTTCTCTCTGGAATACAGTGCTGCTTCAATCATTGCTTCTGCTTTGATGTAGTTCTCACTGAAGTTTGCACCTGTATTAGTGCCCTGAAGTTTGGTTTTGGCTGCTTCAAAGTCAATATCCTGATGAATACAATAAAGTTCATTGTCGTTCCAAATAGAACGGATATGATCTTCATGAATTTTATCCGGATCGCCTTCTTCACGACCATCTCCAACAAGTGCTGCCATCGCCAGTGTTTCATCCAGAATGTGACGCATAAGATTCCACTGGTATGCTACAACATCGAAGTCTGTAATATCGACAATGTCATCACGATGCATATCATCTTTGATATAAACCGTCTGTGGATCGGTTGTTCGTCCAATCATCTTAATGTCAGCCATATTCTGTTTATAATTTCCCTTTTTCTGATAGCCTTTAGCTTTCAGTTCAGCGATTCTGGCATCCGCCTGTCTTGTGCGAATACGGCTGTATGGGGATTTGTGGATTTTGTTGATTACAGACGCAATCCATGTCTGATCTCTTTCGAGCGTCTCCGGTTCACCTTTTTTAAGCCATTCATATTCCGGAAACAGTTTTTCAGTATCACCATCACTGAATACACCGTGTGCTAAACTGTCTCCGTGTTCATCGGCATAAATTTCCATCGCTGCCTGCAAGCTCCCCACATTTGACTGTTTGGCTAAAGCAACAATTGCTTCTTCATCAGAATGGCTAAGAATACTGCCCTGCTGCATTTCTTCTCTGTCGAATACGTTATGTTTCACTTCTTCATCGTCCTCCTCTTCGTCTGGATTTTCGCCAAGTGCCTGTCCCACCAGGTTATACATCACATTCTTCTGCTCTTCCGTCATCGAATCGATGATATCCGGCACTGTTTTTTCATTCTTGGGATCTTCATTTTTACTTTTTTCCATGTTAGGCTCTCCTTCCTTTTTGTCTACTTCAGCTGAATGATACAACATGATATTTTCGTCATATGATGCATATAAGGTATCTTCTTCATCGGCTCCATGTGCCATAACGAAATCCACATATGCACCTGGGTTTGCCCCAGCGAGAACTAAACTTAATTCTCTAATATTGCCATGAACAACATCTCCACCTATCTGTTTAAGCTGATTAGCCCAAATCGATAATGATCGGACGTCGCCGTTGCCAACCAGTTTCTTAGCATGTTTACCCTGCTCGGTATCATTAAATTTGCCATATGCATAAACGCCATCATTTCGGTTTTCAAGAATAGCATGTCCGAGAACAGCATTAGGGTCATCGTGTTTGTGATTCCAGATAAGTGGAACTTCACATCCATCGTTTTCTTTGAACGCATCTTTTCGAATTATCCGACCATCTCCACAAAGGAGATCGTTTCGGGTCGCCCACCCGCTAAAATCAAAACTATCCATTTTGAATTTCTCCTTCTTTGTAGTTTTCATCATCCACAATCGGAACATTTGGGTATTGCTCTTGTTCCGGTTGAGTTATATTGCTATTTACAAGTTCATCTGCTTTTGGATCATCAGCCGGTTTCATACCGACAATCTGTCTTATCTCATTTGATGTCATAATCTCGTTTCTAGTGAACTTATCCGCAATTTCTGCAATATCGTTAATAGGGACAAGTCTAAACGGATCTCTGAAATAAGTTATAGTTTGACCTTGGGATCTTGCTGTTTTTGTGAGAAATTTTCGTCTCATTTCATCGACTATAGATGCTACAAACGGTTCAACTGTTCTGTTGTTGTAATTCAACATCGTTTTTTCATCCGCTGTGCCATTAAGAACTTCCTGAGTAATGCCTAATTGGCTGTATACCATTTCAGTTAGATATTCAATCTGTTTTAACAAATTGTTTTCCAGAGATCGGTTTAACTGAGTTATCTTCTCAGTTCCATCCGTATAAGCAATTCCATATTTTGATCCAGCCAACTGCTCTTCGATATCTTTTCGTCGAAGATTTGCCTGTTCACGGCGAGCCGGCGTTTTTACAACATATGGCAACTGTATAATCAAATCCAACTTACCTGATGCCGTCTGTTCATCTGTCGCATCCAGCAAACTGAGTTTTCTTATAAGTCGCTGCATAGTTGAGTTATGCTCATTTATCACCGCATACAGTGGATTCTCTATAATGGCGACTTGCTTTTTAGGAAGAATGATGTCTTCTTTTTCACCCTTTCGATCGTTATATAATCGGATTTTTACGTGTGACGGATACCATTCGATTATTTTTCCCGTTCTCATTGTTTGTATTTTGTATGAATCGGTTATTCCCGGATCAATACTGGTATCAATAGGGACGACCGCGACGCACCCTTCGTCTAATAACGACATAACAATGTCTTGAATAAATGCCCGGCTTGTCTGATCAATATTCGCTTCCAGATTAAGACAGTTGTTTAAATCACTGTCGATATCTTCGATGTATCTACCATTGCTGTCTATACGACAATGCTTAATCGTAACAGCTGACACATCCAAAGCGATTCTGTTGAATATTGATGTTACAATGGACTTCTCATTTCCTCTGCTAAGTCGAGGTCTATCGGGACGAACCGAGTATCCAGCTCCCAAAGATCTTTGGTAGTATGTTGGATCACGATTCGTAAAGGCGTTCCAAGCATGTTTTAACCTGGCTCCTATATTTAGCTCCATTTTGATACTCCTTGTGCTTTATTTCATTTTCTTCATGGTCCACTCAAGTCCAAGCTTTCTTAATTCGGTACTGAGTTTTTTGATTTTTCTATCGGTCGAATTAATTTTGCTGGCATATCTCCGACCAGCACTTTCATATTTCTTTCCGATGATTCCATTTACCTGATATCCTTCACTTTTCTGATTTTCTTTATAAGCATCCGATTTTCGATAATACCGGTTGGCTCTTTTATTGCTTTTATTCAAGCCACTTTTATATTCAGATCTTTTATTTTGAAGAGCAGCTAACTGAGATCTCAATTCAACACTTCTCGCTGTCGCTTCTTTCATGTTTTTAGGTTCGCTTTTGTTATATCTTTCGGGGTGAAGATCTTTGGCTATTTTATTGCCGAAGGTGTTTTTATAAGCAAGTCGCTGCTGTTTCATTTTCGAGCTTAATTTGTCGATTTTATTTAAGACATTGTCGAGATTGTCTCCTGCATTGTATGCTGACTTAGTCTTTTTCTTATCGCCAATTGATCGATCGTCGATCTGATTTTCATATTCGATCTGCCTCTGTTTGAGCAACTTCATTCTGGATTTCATATCTCTATATGTATCCTGTGCCTGCTGTTTACCCTGTTTTTCATCGCCCGGATATATATAACGTCCATTCTCTATTCGTATATATTTATGTTTTCGCCATGCATTTCCCATTTCTCATTTTCCACCTTCTAATTTATTCGAACTTACCAATCTCTTCCATTCGCTCTAATTCAATAAGCTCAAGATCTAAGTCGCTAGCCCCGTTCTTCGCCGCTCTATTCCATTTATCTGCATATACTTTTTCGACTTCTGCTCGACTCTTATATTTTGATTCTGGCTTTGATTGTTGTTTATTGGTTTTATTTCTCATATCCGGTGGAGCATACTTAAACTTACCCTGTTTAGAATCATAACTAAATCGTGGGTCTTCATCCAATCCAAGTAAATAATTCACATATTTTTTTCCAATACGTATAGATTCATCATCAATATCACTTGATTTGATTTTAGCAAAAGCCGTATACATTGCTCCTCGCAATTTTTCACTCTTTCTACTTGCTTTTCGCCGTTGAAACGCATTACCATGTATATATTCATCATGTAATTTATTTAATTTCCGGGCTACATTAGCATATGTTTTTGACGGGTCTTTTCGCACGCCCCACTTCATTCCAAGTACGCCGTAATGCATAAGTTCGTTTTCGTTCATTTTTCACCTCTTTTTACTCAAATGCTTCTCTATTCAGTTTGAAAGCGATGAAAGCATCCATCATAGCCGCCACTGCATCAATCTTTGCGTCATATCGTTTCTTCATCAGTTTTCTGTTTCCATTCGTGTCTTCCATGACAATGCAGTTACCCATTGCAAATGTCATAAGATCTTCATCGAAAATCAACATCCTTTCTTCCGATAGTTTTTTCAATTCGCCTAATGGAACTGATTCTGTTCGTGAACCCTGTATAACTTTCTCAATACCGTAAGGTCCATTTTCCCTTTCCCATCGTTCAACAAAATCTCTTGCATTGTATGGATCATATCCGAAGCAACGGACATCATAGCCAGTTTCGGCTATGTGATTATCCAAATCTTCATAAACTTCCATCATGTCCAGAATATTTCCGGGCATAATAATAAGACTTCCTTCTTTTATAAAATCGTCATATTTATTTCTCATAGCCGATGGAAGTTTGTTTAAAGTTAATTCAGTTATGTAATTGCGAGTTTTTATTCCAAATGCTCCATTTGAAAGTGGAAATAGAAATGTGAATGAACAGAAGTCATCTCCTTGCGAAAGATCTCCTCCTACCGAACAAGGCATCTGCCAATATTCTCGTTTACGATGTGGAAGCGTTTCTTCATATGTAAAGTAGTATGTATATCCTTCCATTGGAATTCCGAAACGCTTTGCCAAGATATCATTTCTGGTAACAGGATTATTTTCAGCTCTTTCAACGTCAAGCTGATAGGTATCATAGCTGACTGTCTTTCCAAGATTCGGATTGGCTTTCAGCCACATTGCCGGATTAGCTACTTCATCGATAGAATCCAACTTATACCAAAAAATTGAAGTATGTGGTGCTTTATATTCACCTTTAAGAATTTTCATCAGTTCCATTTTGATTGTATCGCCGCTCCCATTACGAACGGTACCTTCAGAACTGATGGCAACAATAAGATAATCATCGTTCTTTCCACCACTTTGCTCTTTCGCAGCACCCTGTTCCAAAGCACCTATGACATCTTCCCGTATATCACCAGAAAGCCATTCGTCGATAGTTGCTATCTTGACACGCAATCCCTGTAACTTGTCAATGGACATAGGTCTGACCTCCAAAAGTGATCCAGTAAGAAAATTCTGAATTCCTTTTTTAGTTGAAGCCAGCTTAACACGATTTGCTTTAGATCCAGTCGTGTTCTGGAGTGATCCTTCAGTAAGAAATTGATATAATGGTCCTCTCGATCTGGTAATAGCTGTTCGAATCGGCGACATAACTTCTTCAGCCTGAGCCATTGTAGGAGCTGTGGTTACTTGATGTGTCGTACTTGTATCCACATTCAAAAAATAGTTTTGTATACAAGATGCATACATAGACTTGGCAGCACCTCTGGCGACGATAAGATACTGTTTCGTAATTAATCTCTTTTTTATTGTTTTTGTCTCGTAGTGACCACCATGTCCGTCTTTCGATGGCACATAAATGCTTCGTTCCACGAAGTAATACCATCCAAATATTTGCTCAGCCCAAAGCTTAAATGAATCCAATAAATACAAATCTTCGCCATCAGTAAGCGTAAGCTCATTTTCGCAGTAATTAATAAAACCCTGAATAGCTTGGTCATCATACCAAACCCCAGGGTTCTCAATTAAAGCATCTATTCGATTCATTTCCATCTCAATTTCTTCACAAACTGGTATTTCACCTCTCAACACTGCATCTCGAAATTTCCCGTAATATTTAGGAGTAGCAGTGTTAGACAAAGCCATTAATTTCCTCTCCTTCGTCTGATAAGTGAATTAACATACTCTCTTCCATTATTGGCATTTGTTGATGTACGATCATGCCAATCTGCATTTGAAATATGGGAAACGTCTGGTCCTCTATTTGAGGAATGATTATCCGTAGAACTATGTCTTGCATACGGTCCTTCACCGAAATATCTCTGTGCACGATCAATTCTCTGTCTATTATCATAGTCCTGAGCACGTTCTCGAAGTCTATCTGATTCAGATCGATTATTGTTATCGAGTCCTAACGATTTTTTAAGTTTTTTCTCTATGTAGTCTCCTACTATTTTTGTTCCTTTATCTCTCGCTATTTTCGCAGTTGAATCTTTTACAGCATTAACGAATTTCTGACCAGTACTGGTGTGTTTTGGCGTAAGCGATCGCAGTTCGTTTTCGAGTTTAATACGATTAATCTTACTTCGTATTTCATCATCTGACATTTCACTGATGTTTTTAGGTTTTGTCGTCTCACTCGATTTTTTAACAGATGCAAACTTTCTTAACTGCTTACCGCCTGTTACTTTCGCATACTGCTCTTTGTAACGAAGAGCTTTTTTTCTACCCTTATATGTCAAATCGCCATTTTCATCTTTATGTTTGCCTCCATTGGATAATTTCGTATATCCATCCTGAATTTTTAAAGCTCGCCTTTTACCAAGCGGAGTTAAACTTCCATCTTTATTCTGATAGCGACGCACATACCACTTCTGCCCTTTTATCCCATGGTGTACAAGCACGTTGTCTTCCATTTCATCACCTACCTTTCTACTCTGATTCTGCTTCAACATTGAGTCTGAACTCCAGTTCGCTAATCATTCTATTTATACATTCCATAACAGCCGAACTTTGAGGAGGGTCAAAAACGATCTTGACTTTCATGTATACATAAGACTTTACCGCTTCCAATTTTTTGTTGTCCGACAAAAATTCATCCCATGTATTGGTTTTGTTGATTATACTGAAACCATCTGGCGGTCCAACACCAAGCTGTTTTAAAATCATAAAGACCGTATTGATGTGTATAATCAAATCGGTATCGAAATACTCATATTCTTCTGTTATACCGAGCATTTTTTTAATCGATGTTAATATACTCTCATTCATATTCATATCACCTTCTTAAGATCAATCATGTCGCCAAGGACATGTGTCGTTTTTCTTTCGCACTGCTGGATCTCTGTATAAAAGATCTGAATCACTGTAATGTATTGCATCATGCGTGGTTTTTGTTACCGTAATGAGATATTCTGGATTAAGAAGAAACTTACTTTTTTGTAAAATATCTTCTTTGCTTATCGGATTCATATGATGTATGAGTATCTTCCCATAAATTTCTCGTCCGGCTATACCGAGATCACATCCATTATCCCTAAATATCACTTTGTCTCTAATGGAACGCCACTCTTTCGATCTGTAGAATAATTGATTTAGATATCGATCAAAACCGAATGTATCTTCGCCAACTCGACCATTTAACCGAAGATATTCGAAACGTTTTTCAAACGTTTGTATTTCAACCAACTCAGAATACGTTTTAATACTCGTCTGCATCGTTCACTCCCGCATAATCACGCATTGCTTTTATAGCTCTCTCATACATCTCTTTCATATCGGCACTATCTTCGAGTGCTTTGGTTTTTGCTCTAAGAAGTTGGTTTTCTTCTTCCAATCGTTCTCTCTCTAATCGTTCGCGTTCTGATCCAAGTTTTAAAAAATGTGTAATCACTTGCGAGGAGGCTGTTCCGTCCAAAAGTTGTTGTTCGGCTCTATCCATAGCAAGAGCTATCATTTGTTTCTCCCGTGCTTCAGGCGTTAACGCTGGACGGATTTTTTTACTTGGCTTAGTTTGACTAACTTTTGCCATGATTCATACCTCCTCTCTTGTATTATTGTCTGTGATTAATTCCTTTTACATGACGTTCAAGATGGGTTTTAATATATTTTTGAAAGGAGGGTAATCTCTATGAAATTAACCTTAAATGAAGTATGTTATGACAGCCAGAAAACAAAAAAATAACTTGAACGTCATGTAAAAGGAATTAAAAATGGTAGAGCCGTCCTATGACCCTACCTTTGTTTCTGGAAAATCTCCCCCGGAGAAAATATAAAGACCGCCGCGATGCAGGGAGGGGGTGTGTTTTTCGCTACCCCCCCCATGTCTTTTTACCCTCTATTATGCCGGGATTTTGGATATTTCCGATTTTGTTGTTTTATTTCTATATACTTTTTTGTATACATTAAAGATATCATTGTCTATTATTTCATCGACAGCTCTCTCATGCTCTTCATCTATTTCTTTTTCTGTCATATCTTCTGAATAATGAGTGATTCTATCGAGTTTTCCGCAAGTATT
>OJMM01001769.1_pt1 | contig 12166 bp, 9 predicted proteins | sample 1597231 | NCBI WGS metagenome assembly OJMM01 (sample SAMEA2452128, study PRJEB22498) | human gut metagenome | reverse complement strand
GCAGCACTGGCATGTCCCGGCATCTCTATTTCAGGAACAATCATAATATGGCGTTTGGCAGCATAATCCACTACCTCTTTGATATCATCCTGAGTATAAAAACCACCATGAGGCTTGCCATCAAACACATTGCTGTGGAAATGGTTAATCTCTGAAGAGTCACGGAAAGCACCGACCTCTGTCAATTTCGGATATTTCTTGATTTCAATACGCCATCCCTGATCATCTGTCAAATGCCAATGAAATACGTTCATCTTCAGTTCTGCCATTCTATCCAACAGATTGAGGACAACTTCTTTACCTTTGAAATACCGACCTTCATCCAACATGAAAGCACGCCAGGAAAAAGCCGGATAATCCGTCACCAAAGCTTTTTGAACTGTCAGGCGTCCTTCTCTTTCTTTAATAATCTGGCGCAAAGTCTGCACACCGTTAAACACTCCTTCGGGAGTAGAAGCCTTAATTGTAATCCGGCTTCCGGCAGCTTCCAATACATATCCACCTTTTTTATCAGGTAAAACGGTCGAATCCAATAAAAGAATAACATCTCCTTTGTCTTTCCCTTCCTCCAAAGTGACTTCCACTGCAAAATCATTCTTCAAATAGGAAGCCAGCAACAAAGCCTCATTAGACAATTCATTAGAATAAACAACCATCGGCTTATCCTTCAACTTCACAAAGCCCTGAACATAATTAATCTCTTGCGGCTGAGGAAGCACGGCATACGCTTCTATCGGCGGCTGTTCACAGGAGCTACACACAACAATGCACAACAAAACGACAATAAGTGATTTGAGTTTCATAAGTATTAGAATTAAAATTAGTTTCAATAATAGCTTTTGACTACTTCAACGCTTCTTCAATGGTATTCATCAAATGATTAAACTCCTCTTTTTCATATCCAATAGAAGTATAGATTGCTTCTCCTTCCTTATTAAACAAATACGTACGAGGGATAGATTTTTCTGCAAAAAGTGAAAAAACTTCCCGCTTAGGGTCAGGATACAACGGGAAAGTAAATTTCTTACGCTCATTATAAGCCTTCAGTTGTTCATCCGTATGTTCGCGACCAATCACCAACAATACAAAGTCTTTATTATCTTTATATTTAGGCCAAAGCATCTTTTGTACTTCTGCAAGTTCCAACTGGCATGGGCCGCACCAAGTGGCAAATAAACTGACCAATACCACCTTACCCTTTAAATCGGCAGATGAAACATCTCCATAGACTGATGATTTCAACTGAAAATCCGGTAACTTATCTCCCTTCTTCAATTCCTGTGCATGCATTGCAAAGCTGGCGCATAACAACATCAATAATAATCCTAACTTTTTCATTTTCATAATTCTGAATATTTAATTTACGATATAATGAAGACAAATATATCTGTTTTTCCTATATTTGCCGACTGAAATATCATTTTTTAGCCTATGATGACTTTTATTTCGTGTGCCAAGACAATGACGGATCATTCTAAAGTAGAAGTCCCTACCACCGGCACACCACAATTTCAAGCTGAAGCCATTCAGCACGCACTTGATATGTCCAGGTTCTCTGCCGAAGAACTAGAACGCCTGTTACGGGTAAACAGTAAAATAGCAGCCGAAAATTATCTCCGGTTTCAAGATTTCTGTTCGGAAGCAAACAAAGCTCTTCCTGCCTTGTTAGCCTATACAGGCATAGTATTCAAACGTATCTGTCCTCAAGACTTTACAGCAGAAGATTTTCAATACGTACAAGATCATCTGCGTATCACTTCCTTTTTATATGGATTACTTCGTCCGCTTGACCTGATAAAGAATTATAGATTGGAAGGAGATGTCAGACTGCCAGAACATGAAGGAATATCTATGTTTGATTATTGGAAACCAATATTGACGGATGAGTTCATCAAATCCATCAAAGCACAAGGAGGCACATTGGTCAACCTTGCCAGCAACGAAATGAAAGACCTTTTCGACTGGAAACGTATAGAACAACAGGTACGCGTAATTACACCCGAATTTCAGGTTTGGAAAAAAGGGAAATTAACGACTGTCGTTATTTATACTAAAATGTGTAGAGGAGAAATGGCACGCTATATCATCAAAAACCGCATTGAAAAGCCTGAAGAGCTAAAAAGCTTCAACTGGGAAGGATTCTGCTTTGATGCAGAACACAGCACTGAATCGCAGTACCTTTTTAGCCTTCTTTCATAAAAAAATATTAAATATTCAAGCTGCACAAACTTTTTTTCAACGCTCATGTTATTTAGTTGAAATTGGGAAGATATACCTAAACAATAATTTAACTAATAGAAATGAGTATGAAAAAATTAATGTTTGCACTGGCAATTGCCAGTATCAGTTCTGCAACGTTCGCGCAGCAGAGCAACAAATCACAAAATGCTATCGTCAGCGAAAGCGTAGATGTTATGGAGGTTCCGGTAGATAAGTACAAAGTAGAAACCAATCGTTTTTTTGATAATTGGTTCTTCTCTGTAGGAGGCGGTGCACAAGTATTATTCGGTGACCAATCCGACCTGGGCAAATTCGGCAAACGTATCGCTCCCGCTCTGAATGTGTCTATTGGCAAATGGTTCACTCCCGGCTTAGGATTGCGTCTGCAGTATAGCGGTTTGCAGTCAAAGAGTTTTTCAAGCGAACCTTCTGCATACTCCAAGCCTCATATGCTGAGCGAAGGATACTATCAGGATAAGTTCAACTATATGAACTTACATGGTGATATCTTGTTCAACATCAGCAATATGCTTGCCGGTTATAATCCTGACCGTATATATGATGCCGTCCCATTCGTAGGTTTCGGTTTCGCTCATTCTTATGACAAACCTCACCTTAATTCATTGGCATTCAACTTCGGTTTGATTAATACCTTCCATGTAGCAGATGCATGGGATTTAAACTTGGAGCTTTATGGTATGGGAGCTGAAAACAAGTTTGATGGCAAAACTCTGAACAAAGGATTGGACGTTATGTTGGGGGCATCAGTCGGTGTGACCTATAAATTCCCACAGAGAGGTTTCAAACCTGCTCCTGATGTGGATGCAATGATGGCCCTTACAGCATCCCAAATGGATGCTATCAATGCAGCTTTGGCTCAACAAATCGAACAAAACCGTCAGTTGAAGGCTCAACTTGCAAATACTCCTAACGAAGTTGTTACAGAACAAGTTACCGTCAACCAGCTGACTCCGGTTCCGCAGTCTGTATTCTTCCAAATTGGTTCTGCTACTCTGCCTCAAAACAGCACAGTCAACTTGCAACAGATTGCCAACTTAGTAAAAGACAATCCGGGCATCAAACTGAAAGTAACCGGTTATGCCGACAGCGACACAGGTAGTGCATCATGGAATAAACAATTGAGTGAAGACCGTGCAAATACAGTTGCAAACGAATTGGTTAAACTTGGTGTAAACAAGAGTAACATGATTATTAGCGGTATGGGCGGTGTTAATACATTGACTCCTCCGGCATTCAACCGTCGTGTAATTATCGAAGCCCAATAATACTCTGCCTTAAAAAAGGTAAGCCAAAGAGGGTGTGCCAAAACGTGGATGATACTGTCATTTTACTAGTAGGGGCGAGGTTCGCTCGCCCGAAAACAACTTGCCTTGTGTATTACTCCCAAGGTAGTGACCGTTGGTTCGGGCAGGCAAACCCTGCCCCTACTGTTAACAATTTGACAGACCATTTTACTTTTGGCACCCCTCTTATCTTTTATCACATCTATTTAAAAAGCTTTTCCAGTTCATCCTCCTGAAGTACGGACAATACGGTTTTACCGTCAGGAGTATAATTAGGAGTAGCTACAGCAAACAACCCATCCACCAGGCCATTCATCTCTTCATTCGTCAAAACCTGTCCCGGCACAATAGCCGCAGCTTTGGCCAATGTCAAAGCCAGATTACTCTGTACTTCTTCTTTCACTTTACCTCCCTTCTCCATAGCAGTATGAACCATACTCTGAATCAGTTCCACCGGATTTAAACCTTCAATGCCCGAAGGTATGCCGTTAATGGCATAACTGCCACCTCCCAAATCAGTCAGTTCAAAGCCCAAGTATGACAAATCTTCCATGATTTCCTGCAATACAGGTACTTCCGAAACCGGGAATTGCACAATATCAGGAAATAACATGCCCTGCGATGCTCCCTGTCGACGTGTTATCTGTTCCAGGTATTGATCATAAAGAATGCGAATATGTGCCCGTTGCTGATCGATAATCATCAAACCAGATTTAACGGAAGTAAGAATAAAGCGTCCCTTAAACTGATAATGTTGAGATGATTTCTCTCCCATTGCCGCCTCTTCCGAATGATCATACAAGGTAGGAGTAACCGGTTGCTCCATTGAAACTGCCGTAAAATAATCCCCATCATCCGGGTAAGACTTCTGTATATGTTGCGCCGACGAATGATGCTCCAAGCCCTCATATAATTGTTCCCAATCACGACTGGGTTTTGAAGAGTAAGAAGAAGGAGGCACAGCAGACGTATTAAAAGGATTGTAATCCGGATTATAAGTTGTTTTCGGCGGCTGTATTCCGGCATAAGGAGAACTCTCGAATGCAGGGATATCCGGCATACCTTCCGTATCAAAATCAATAGAAGGGACAGCATTGAATTTACCTAATGTTTCTTTGACAGCTGCTGCCAATATCTGCCAAATGGCCTGTTCATTTTCAAATTTGATTTCTGTCTTGGTAGGATGAATATTTACGTCAATATTGCCGGGGTCCACATCAAAGTAAATAAAATAAGATACCTGCTCACCCACCGGTATCAGATGCTCGTATGCATCCATAATAGCTTTATGGAAATAAGGATGGCGCATATAGCGTCCGTTTACAAAGAAGTATTGACGAGCTCCTTTCTTACGGGCACTTTCCGGCCGGGCAACAAATCCCGAGATACGTACCATGGTAGTATCCACATCAAGTGACAAAAGATCCTGATTTATTTTCTTCCCAAACACACCCATTATACGTTGACGCAACTGAATGGCAGGGAGATTAAACAACTCGGCATCATTATGATACAAAGTAAAAGACACATTGGGATTGACCAACGCAATGCGTTCAAACTCAGTCAATATATTACTCAACTCCGTCTGATTGGATTTTAGGAATTTACGCCGTGCCGGTACATTAAAAAACAGATTTTTCACACAAAAATTGCTACCCTTAGGACATGATATGGCTTCCTGGCTTTCCACCTTAGAACCGGCAATAACCAGTTTGGTGCCCAACTCCTCTCCTTCTACACACGTGCGCAACTCTACTTGTGCCACCGCCGCAATAGAAGCCAAAGCCTCTCCACGGAATCCCATTGTCCGCAAAGCAAATAAATCAGCCGCTTCCCGTATCTTAGAAGTTGCATGGCGTTCAAAAGACAGACGTGCATCAGTTTCGGACATCCCTTTACCATCGTCTATCACTTGAATAGAACTCTTTCCGGCATCCGTTACCAGTACATCTATATGTTGCGCTCCGGCATCAATGGCATTCTCCACCAATTCTTTTATAACAGACGCGGGACGCTGTATCACCTCTCCTGCCGCTATTTGATTAGCAACAGAGTCCGGCAGCAAACGTATGATATCGCTCATAATACAACTACGAATGATTCATTAAAAACTTAATTCTCCGGTCACCAGATAGTGCAGGATAAAAAGTAAAATACCAATAGCTATAAACAAAGCCCCATAAGTCAATGGCTTGCGTCCACTCTCTTTTCTGCGCTTCAAGTGCTTGGTTTCTTCAATAAACTTTCCACGAATGTCTTCGGGAGAAAACTCTTTCGGAGGAAGCATACCCAAGTCACGCTTGGCATTCTCTTCCATCTTCTGCAATTTCTCTTTGCGTTCATCCACATATATGTATTGGTGGTTGAAACGACGAGGTTTTTCCATTTTAAACATTCCCATAGTTATTTCTTCTTTTTATTAAACAAGTCCTGATTTGGCAGAGGCGCGGCACCTCGATTACTCTTCTTTAACTCCTGCCCGGCTTTCTTTCCGCGCCAGTTAAAAATATCCTCTTTGTTGAGCGGACGAATATAGTCAAACCAATTAAAATTTTCCAGTTTCATTTTATCGGGTGGAAGTTGAAGCATCGGATAAAGAGTACCATTTGATTTCGGACTCATGACCATCTTTTTCATTTTCCGGTTTTCCAAATATATATTCAAAAGGCTTGTCTCCGATACATTCATGCCAATCAATGTGCTGTCGCTCTCCATCGGATAATAAACAACACGAACCGAACCGATAACATCTACCTGATGCATCTCTCCATTCTTGAAATATGCCTTGATATCTTTTCCTGTTACCTGATTATAATTAACAGAATCCAATTTTTCGACAGATAGAGTCTGATTGTGAATATGGGCCCAATCAATAGTACTGTCATTCATGTAAATCATAATTTCCTCACCCAACAACTGCTGATTATTATTCCAAAGAATCGGATCATAATACATAGTCAGACAACTGTCTTTAGACGAAAAGACTAGTGAATCACATACTCCCTGCACATCCGTGCGGTACATGCGCACTTTATGATATGCTCTTGTTTCACGGAAGGTGGAATCTGTATTCAGATTGAAAGTATACATCTGCAACGTATCGGCATGCATAAATAAACTATCGCCCTGTGAATAATCTACCGCCACCGCCTTTTGGGTCGCAATGGCATATTTAGTCAGTTCATTGTAATAACAATAGTCACCGGTAAGCATGTTTTTATTAATGGTATCGTTAAACAATACATTGTCAAAAGCTTCTCCATATCCTTTCACACGGTCATAAAACAAACTGTCGCCCGTCAACTGCTTGCCTTCATTGGTTAATACAGAACGATTGAGTAACTCTGCCTGACCAATCTGGGTATTATAGAAACCCAATTCCGAATAAATATGGTTATTATCACTGTCGATATCCGACGGACCTACAATATTGGCAATCTTACTGGCTGTATTATAACGCAAAGTATCCGAAGTCAATATAAACTTAGGATTTACAAGTTTCACATCATAATTAAAAACCGACTGTTTAGTAGCAGGACTATACTCTCCCCATTCCGAAGTCAACACGTTTTCTTCATCCATCAGCGTACCGCCATCGAAATAATAACCAAGGTTATAAATACGGTCATAGTTCAGACTATCGGTCAGCAATGTAGTATTCTTGTTCTCCATGCGCACATTATTGCGCACTTGGGCTATCTGTGTGTTTCCATCATAAAAAAGATAATCCCCATACAAAAACAGCGTATCTCCCTGCACCATTTTTACATTATCAAAAGCCTCCAGCGAATTGGTCTTTTCATAAAAGCAGGCACTGTCACAATACATATAAACACTATCATGGCGAAAAGTCACATTTCCAACCAATATCTGTGCATCAGGGTCAGGATTTAAAGGACTTTTTTTCAACACATCGGAATGCAACAGATACACTTTACTCTTGGCAGGCTTCGGTTCAGCCTTTTTAGTGGGATTAACCTGAGCCAACAAGCAAAAGACAAACAGGCACAGGACACTAAACAAAAGTATCCTATGCCTGCTCGAAGAGTTATTTTTTTTTCTTTTTTCAAGCATACGGTTCAATATACTACATTTATTCTTTTATCCAACCCGGATATTTAAAATCACATTTCTGCCACTTCTCATTAATACGCACATAGGTATGTTTTTGCTTTTCTTTGATCCACTTTTCAAGCTTATCTTCACTACGTTTTTCCATGACGATAGCCTTCAGACGCTGATAGTCTTCCGAAATGGTCGCCTTATGTCCGTTAATACGACTTTTCAGCTTTACAATGGCGCACACCTCTTTTCCTTTATCGTTTATCATAGTGAATGCTCTTGATATCTCACCTACGTTCATATTTTCCACCATCTTGGCCACTTCCTGAGAAACTTGTGCCAAGTCCTGCATTTCAAAACGCGCCGTACCGGTATTCTTGTTAGCCATCAAACCATGGTTATTCTTTGTATCCTTATCCTGAGAAATATAAGTAGCAGCATCATCAAAAGTAAATTTCTGGTTGCGGATGTCATCAGCAATAGAATCCAAACGAACTAAAGCTGCCTCCAAGTCTTTTTCCTCCACTTTCGGCTTCAACAAAATATGGCGGGTATTAATACGGTCACCGCGTTTTTCAATCAATTGGATAATGTGAAAACCAAACTCAGTTTCTACAATCTTTGAAACCTTATTAGGATCCTGCAAGTTAAAAGCGACATTGGCATATTCGGGCACCAATTCTCCTTTGCCCATAAAGCCAAGCTCACCGCCACGACGCGCCGTTCCGGGATCTTCAGAATAAAAACGGGCATATGTGGCAAATGACATTTTACCGGAATTAATACCATCTGTATAGTCACGCAAAGTTTTCTTCACACGCTCTACTTCTTCCAACGGAATTTTAGGTTCCAATGTCACAATCTGCACCTCCACCTGAGTGGGAACAAAAGGAATACTGTCTTGCGGCAAATCCTTAAAATAACGGCGCACTTCGGCAGGAGTTATCTTAATCTCCCCCACAATATGCTGTTGCATTTTCTGCACAGTCAAGCCATCGCGGATATTCTCACGAAGCATTTCGCGTATCTGGGTAGAAGTCTTATTATAATACTCTTCCAATTTCTCCTTAGAACCTCCTACTTGTTCGATTAGCCAATTGGTACGTCTTTCCACTTGACCAATCACTTCCTGTTCAGAAACTTCAATACTATCGATAGCTGCCTGGTGAAGGAACAACTTCTGAACAGCAAGCTGTTCAGGAATAATACAATACGGATCTCCGTCAAACTTGCGTCCTTCATACTGAGCATTCAACCGCTCACTTTCTACGTCAGATTTAAGGATAGCCTCATCGCCTACCACCCACACAACTTCGTCTATAACGTTGTCTTGTCCATATACAGAAACAGCAGCGAACAGCATCAGTAACAGTGCATAAACTTTAGTACACATCAATTTATTCATCTGAATTCAAATAATAATAAATAATCTTGTTTCTATCCGAAGCCCGTTGATACAAGTCCTCTTTCACCTTGTTAATAAATTCCACACGCTTCAGATTAATTAAAATCTCTTTTATTTCATCTCTGGCAAAGTCCAACGGCTTTTGTTTATCCTTGTCCAAGAAATCTTCTATATGTAAGAAATAGCAAAAGGCCGTGTCCTTGACTTCTACATTTCTATTTTTATCCAAATAGTTTGCATCCGTATCAAGCACCTTCAAAGGTATCTTGGCAGCCACATCGGGCACAGATGTCCAACGGTCATAAAAATAATCATAACTCACTGCATTACGCAAACTATACTTCTCCAATTTTTCAATAACGTCCTGATTATTCTTCCGATACCACACCCGCACATTTCCCAAATCAGGAGAACTGAGAGGAACCTTTATAAAAAGCCCTTTGACCAATGGATTGTCCAACCGGAACAGTTCTTTGTTCTTTTCATAATAAGCATTTATTTCCTCTTCACTGATATCGTTTGCCAATTTCTGATTCACCAACTCCTCTTGATAAGTGTGCATAATCAATGCACGGCGATAATTTTCCACCAGTTTGGAGATTTTATCATTATCGGGAATATTCCCCTCCGCCTTATCAAACAGCAGCGCATCCTCTATCCAGTTCCTGATATAGTGTTCGGCAAACAATACACTATCATCCTTCGATATATTGAGAGGAAGAGCCGCCTGCAAATCTTCCTTATACAGAAATTCGCCGGACACTTCCACCAAAGGAGTTTTTCCTTTATGGTTATGCTCCTGACCGCATCCAGTCATGGCAGCGGCAATCACAAGTATTACTCCCCAGTTTTTCACGATACTCATAAAGCATTAAAATAGTGAACGAAGATACTGCAATAATTAATTACTTCCGTTATTATTAACTGTTTTTAAAACCTCTTGGTTAATTTCAACCTTATATTTTCGTTTCAATTCTTTCATCCAAGAGTCCTCATGTATAGCCTGATAATCACGGATTACCGATTCTTTTACATCCAAATAGCTCTCCGGTCCCTTTTTCAATTTCTTACCCATCACAAAGGTATAAGAAAAACCGGGAACTTGTTCAAAACTTCCACACTTAAAAACTAATTTATCGACATATTGATTCTTCCCTATAATAAATACGCCCACTTCTATGCTTGCTTGCGGAACCGCCGTGTGCATCATCAACTTTTCCAAAGCGGATTTCCACTCCTCCATCGGCTTTTTCTTTAAATATTTCTTAATGACAGAAGCCATTTTCTTATTCCTGCAATGAATAACAGCTCCTTTATATCGAGGCAAATCCCAAGCATAATCCGATTTATGCTGCTTGAAATAGTGTTCCAAATCGGCTTCGGAACAAGCATATTCTGTCTCCTGATACTTCCGCGTGAGATAAGAAACCAATAAACCATCATGTACCTCTTGCAAACGTAACGCCCAATCGGGATATTTCCCGGCCAAAGCCCCTGACCGGTAAAGGGCTAAAACATCTTTTCTGACCGAAGAAGAGCAAACTCCTCCATGCTCCATATATGCTTGTATTTCCTCCTTTTTGTCGTGATATGAGGCAAAAGGCTTACGCTCTACCCACTTGACGATATGAAGACCTAAAGGAGAATAAAAAGGAACCGAGATTTTGTTCTTTTCCAGCACTGTCAATTTATTCACCCATTCCTGCATGTTCTTATTGACAGGCATCCAAGGCAACAAGCCTCCGACTTGCCGGCTGTCTGCATCGTCTGAATAACGGCGTGCCAACAATGAAAAATCAGCCCCACTCCGCAACGCTGAATAAATAGAATCCATTACAGCTTGCGCCGCCTGTTCTGCGACCGGAGTCGCATTTTGAGGCAAATATTTACTGATATGAGCGATCCTCACCCAATCATTCGTTTGAAGTCGCTGTTTGTTCCGTTCATAAATAAAACGGGCTTCCTGTTCCTCCATACCGGCATCCACCACATACGATTTCACCAAACGACCTTCATAAAACGAAAGTTGCCTGCGAAAAGCAGAGACAGTATCCAAACCACTATCCATAGCGTATCTTACCTTCAGTTTATAATTGATAAAAGCAGGTAAATAAGCCTCGGGAGTCTGCTTGGGAGCTTTTCGATAATAATACTCGAATTCGGAACGATAGACAGGCTTACCCTCAATATACAACACGACATCTCCTTGCGCCTGCATTTCGGACACAGACACAAGGAGAAGCAAGAGAACACCGAGCAAATAACGCGGCATTATTTTTTCATTTTATTGAGGACGGCTGTAATTAGGAGCCTCACTAGTGATAGCTACATCATGCGGATGGCTTTCCAATACACCGGCGTTAGTAATACGAGTAAATTTGGCATCATGCAGTTTCTCAATATTAGCTGCGCCACAATATCCCATACCTGCACGCAAACCACCTACCAACTGATAGATTACTTCGTACAAAGTACCTTTGTAAGGAACACGTGCAGCAATGCCTTCCGGCACCAATTTCTTCACATCGGAAGTTCCACTTTGGAAGTAACGGTCTTTAGAACCATTCTCCATCGCTTCCAAAGAACCCATACCGCGATATGACTTAAACTTACGACCATTGAAGATGATAGTATCACCCGGAGATTCTTCTGTTCCGGCAACCAATGAACCAATCATTACACTATATCCACCGGCAGCCAGAGCCTTTACGACATCTCCCGAATAACGTAAGCCACCATCGGCAATCAAAGGAACACCTGTACCCTTCAAGGCCTTAGCCACGTCATACACAGCAGACAACTGAGGAACGCCCACACCAGCAACTACACGGGTTGTACAGATGGAACCCGGACCGATACCAACTTTCACTGCATCTGCACCGGCTTCAACCAATGCTTTTGCAGCTTCTCCGGTTGCGATATTACCTACTACAATATCAATGTTCGGGAAGCGTTTCTTTGCTTCTTTCAATTTCTCAATAACATACTTGGAATGTCCATGAGCTGTATCGATAACAATAGCATCGGCACCGGCATCCACCAAAGCCTGCATACGGTCGAGTGTATCCACCGTCACACCGACACCGGCAGCCACACGCAGTCTTCCTTTGGCATCTTTACAAGCCATTGGTTTATCTTTTGCCTTTGTAATATCCTTATAAGTAATCAAGCCTAC
>OJMM01001762.1_pt1 | contig 12205 bp, 24 predicted proteins | sample 1597231 | NCBI WGS metagenome assembly OJMM01 (sample SAMEA2452128, study PRJEB22498) | human gut metagenome | reverse complement strand
ATTTTAGGTACCTAAATTGCCTAAAAATTGCCTCTGGGATTGCCTTTTAGGTACCTAAAAATTGCCTTTTGGGCCCTAATTTTGCCTCTGGGATTGCCTTTTTGGGCAATTTTTCGGATTTGTGAGTGAGCCAAAACGCTGTGTTTTTGAAGAGTTTTTTTTTAAAGGGTAGGGGAGCCCTAAAAGTCAAAAGCTTCAAAAACATGGGGTAAACAGTACCTCTCAAACTGCCTAGAAACACTCAAAAAGGGCCCGGCCTAAACTGATAGACTATATGTTTTGATATAGTTTTTATGCTCTTTTTATTCAGTTTATTAAAAATCCTGAATAGAGAAGAGAGGAATAAAAAAAGGGGAGAATAAGGGAATGGGATTTAATGGTATTTTGTTTTTATATTATATATTGTTATTTATATATTATCCTTTTATTATTTGGTTTTTTATGTTTGGGGTTGGGTGATATTATATTCCCTTTATACGTGGGTTATTGGGATTTAGTGTTATAATAGGGAACTTCCCTTTTGTGTTTTGGGAGTTCCCTGTGCTTATTTAGAATTGGATTTTGATTTGGGTTGGGGTTATTTGGTTGGATGGGATTGGGTTCTTGATTAGTTGTTGGGATTCTTGTTCTATTTGATTCTGTATTTTTAGTCTCTGAGTTCTGTACCCTATATGGTGATTATAATTGTATTCTAGTTCTTGGCGGGTGGTTGAGTACCTTGGAATGGGAATAGTTCTATTTGTTCTAGATAGTCGTATAATTGATTTGGTATATCTTGTAGAAGAATATACTTGGGTGATTCATATATTATTGGGTATTTGTAGTCATCTAGATATGTATTTATATATGGGAAGTTGGGTAATGGGATTAGATTGTCTTCTAGTTCTAATTCTTTCTCTATTTCCCATATTTGGTCTAAGATTTCATCTATTTGGTCTTCTTCCCAGTCTATATCAATTAGATAGACAAAGATTTGTTCTAATAGTTCTTCTGATAATAAGTTTAAATCTTCCATTGTAGATAGTTTTTGATGGTTAGTTCATATTGTTTTTTGGGTTCATTGAAGAATCTTATATATTCCTTTGTAAGTGGTTTTCCAGTGATTGTTTCATGTCTGACTATATCCTCATTTAATTTAGATAACTTTTGCTGTATGAACATCCCTGTGAAATACCATTTTGGGTTTAGTGATATCTTTATCCATTGTACCTGAATTAATGGGTCTAAATATGGTATTTGGTTTTGGTATACTGCTATTATTTGATATTGTTCATACATATTTATTGATTGTATACCTATTTTTTCTATGGTATCAATTAGGTAAGGCTGTATTATGAATATGCTATTGTTGGTGCCTGGAATTGGGTGTTTTTTACAGGTTAAGGAGATTGAATTATCCAATATGATTATTATGTTATTTTGGTCAAAACCCCCTTTTATTTGTTTTCTTAGAGTTTCAAATATTTCTTCCATAGTTTTTTATTAGTAATTGAATTAATTCTTCTTGTTCCCCTTTATTTAAATCTTGTAACCATGGTTGAAGTATGATATAAGTTTTTTGCACATTATCCATACTGGTTATTTGATTTATTAATAAGTCCAGTTCTTGTTTATTAAGGGTGAAATTTAGTTCTACCTTACCAGGACAATATTTAACATTATCTCTATAGTGGTATAGGCTTTTTAGGTTCAGTTTATTTAGTAATTCATGGAATACTAAACGTTTGAATAACTCATTTATATAATGAGTTTCAGTATCAGTTCCATTGATTTGTAATGGTTTTTCCAATACCCTGGATAAGGTGATTTTTAAGTCTGAGTTCATAATTATTTATTATTTTATAATGCAAATATAATAATAAATTTATTATATATAACCCTTTATATACCAATATTTTAATGGTTATTTCCAGGTCCTTAAAATTGTAGTAGTTAAATCTGTTGGGATTGGTTTTAATAAAACATAATGTCCTGGTTCTTTTTTAAGGTAACCATTATTTGTAAACTTCCTTATGTATATCTTCATTGTTGATAACTTAGCTTTTCTTTCCTGTTCATAGTGATTATCCAGGATTTTTTTAATGATAGGAGATAGGTAAAATGTATTACCTACCCCCTGTTCATTTAATAGATATATGAGATGAGCTAACAGTTTCATATTTCTAATATGTTTATTTGCATAATTCCAGAATCTTTGAACAAGGTTATATTCATTTGATACTTATCATCTTGATAAGACCTTATTATTAAGAACCCATTCTCTGATTCTTCAAAATGTCTAATAGCTATATCTTTATATTTAAATATAGATGACAATATAAGAAAAGATAGTAACCTTACTTTCTGTATTAGTTCAGTTAAGGATATCATATCCATTCTTATTATTATGGTATGATACCTATTATCAAAAGTAGATAATGATTCTAGAAAAGTGTAATAATCCTTTTCTTTGAAAGTATCATTAAAGAGTTTTTGTATTTTCTTGGATAGTTTCATGATATTTAGTTTTGTCCAGTTTCATATAATGGATTATTTGCTAATAATATCATTTGGTCTTCTGCACCAATTAGAAACCAATCATGTATTGGGTCTTCTATCAATTTGAATTTTATAGATGGTAATAGTTCTCCATTTATCTTAAAAGCACCAAATTCTGAATCATGTATTTGGTTTTCTAAATGAACCTGTTTGAACATATTGTGTATTTGGGAAGCTATAGCTTCCTTTCTAAAATTATGTTCTTGGATATTGTATAAACAATTAGCAAATTCTTTTCCAGAATCACATAGGTAAATAAGTGCATTATATGTATATTCTGATAATAATTCACTTGGGTCTAGTTTGTTAACTAATCTCTTTATCATATTAGTGTTATTTAATTATTATATAAAAGGTTACATCATCTACCCTAAAAGTATGACAAGGATTTTCTGTTCCATGTTCAATGAAATATATTTGTTCATCATTGTGATAGAATATAATATCTATATGGTTTTCATATGAATTTAACAGATTTTGTAAATCGTTGAAAAAATTAAAGTTAGAATTATGTAATATATCTATCCACCATAATTCTGGGTCCCATTCAATAAGTTTTTTAATGATTTTATTGGTTATAAAGCTACTGAATTGCATATTAGTTAGAATTTATTGGTTAGAATTTTGACCTGACAATATCTATTACTCTATTTATGTCCTGGATATTTAGAGATGATTCATTTAGCATATCATATATGTCTTTTACCAAAGAATTTCTATCATAGATAAATCGTATATCAGATATGATACTATTAGCTTCTTTTTCTGGAATATCAATATTAATTGATATTTGTAATTTTGGTTTTTTGTGTGGAATAATCTTATCATAAAGTTCTTCATCTACTGGTTCATTTTCTGAATCCCCCATGTTTTCCAATTTATAATCAAGGTCATCCATAAACCCCTGTATCAAATTTGAATAGGTTTGGTCATCATCAAATGATTGATTGGTTTCAAAGAATTTGTAACCATCAATGTTTAGTTGCAAGTTAATTTTTTGTTCTGTTGTTTCCATATCCCTTTTATTTTAATTATTATTTAATGCAAATATATAATGCAATATTTAATTATGCAAATATTTAATATAATATATTGGGGGTTTACCTTGGGTTCCAGAATTTAGGTTTTTATTTACTAGTTCTCTTTAAGGTTAGGATAAATAACTTTCTAGATTGGGAACATAAAAAATGGTAGAGGAGGATTCCCCCTACCTAAAATTAACATTATGAATCCAGAGTAAAATTTCTAAATATATTAAACCTTATAAGAACTAAATTTATGTCATCTAATTGGTATTTATCTTTAATTTCTCTCTCTTTTGTTCTTAAATATGTGGATATTTGACTAAGTGGAATATTATCTTCACGCATTGTTGATAGGTCATGATTTAATTCCAATATATGTTTTATTACATCTAATGGTATTACTTTTGATTGCATTCTTCTTTTTCCTTGAATTCCTTTAAATCCCTAACTATAGTATTTTTAACCATATTAAATGATTGTTCATCTTTTGAGAAGATATATAGACAATCATATATTAAATTTGACCAATTTTGTATTAAATCACTTCTTGATACATTTTGTGAATATACCATTGTATATGTTTTTTTTAGAAATGTATCAACATTCATTAAAGATATTGAATTAATATGAAAATAACCAAATGATTCACATTTCATTATTGATTCTTTTAAAGGTTCTACCAATTCTGGGTAATTTATAAACCCATTTTTAGATATGAAATATAGTTCAATATTAATTAAGTTACATAATTTTATTGGGTTTATGTACTTATTATTACATATATAAAGAGCTAATAATAAGGTCTTATTATATAATAATTCAGGCATTATATCATATAATGAACTATTATGTTTGTAAGTTTCGTACACTTTTTTATGGAGTTTATAGTCATCTATATGAAATTCTTTTGATAAGTTATTTATCCATATAGATAAATCATTATCTATAAGATATCTACCTCTTTTTCTACTAATCAGTTTTTTAGTTTCGTACATATTATTTGATTTTTAATGGTGATATGAATGTTAATCTTCTTAAGTCTTCTGGTTTATATTTATTACTATAATGTAAATTAAAGTTGTGGTCTATATATTTAACAATATAATACTTTCTATACTCTTTCTTTCCAATATTCTCTTCTATTACATCTACCATTAGAGTATATTTAAGATATTGTTCTTCTACTATACCCTCTTCTATAAATATTGTTTCTGGTAATTTTTTTATATCCGAGCTTATCTCTATTGATTCATTAAGCTTTATGATACCAAAATATTTATATTTTGTAATATCACTAACATCTATGGTAACTATATTAAAATCAAGAGATTTAGGTGATACATTACCGAAAAGTCTTAATGGGGTATCTTTGGTATTTAATATATATATCCTATTCCCTGGGTATACTATAAGTTTTGATTTAGTTGTAAAGCTAAGATTGTTATTTTTAAGATAAACATTAGTTATTAACTCTAACCCACCTGGGCAATCATATATTATCCAGTGTTCTTTAATTAGAGTTTTGAGTAAATTATATGATTCTTTTAGGTTTAGTTCCATATCCCTTTTATTTTAATTATTATTTAATGCAAATATATAATGCAATATTTAATTATGCAAATATTTAATATAATATATTGGGGGTTAATTATCTGGATATATGTCTATTTCTGGGTCTATAGCTTCTTTGTCTATTTGCAGTTCTATCTCCCTTCTAATATCATGTGGGGTTTCACCCTTATCCAGTTCTTTATAGTAAGTGTCTATGGTTTGACTAATTTCTGAATTGCTTAAAGTAAGACCCTCCTTTGAAGTATCAACCCCAAGTTGTTTAGTTGCAACTACTTCTGGTAAGTCATCAATATCATAATTAGCTTCTATATATTTTAACTCTTTGTCACTACCTAAGAATTTAGTACTTTCTTCCTGAACTATTTTAAGAGCATCATCATATGTAATAGTATTATTTTGAGTTTGATTTACCTGATTATTATTGAATATATTTACATAACTATTCCCACCAGATAAAGCCCTAATGAAAGATTGTAAATTTGTAGAAGTATTCAATTTTAAACCAAGGGTTTTATTCACTTCTGAAGTAACAAAAGGGGTATATCTATCACCCTGGGATTTTTTTAATAAACTTAATTGACCCTCTATTTCCATCCTATCTTCTAGTAACCATACAAGATTTTGTCCTATTAGTGAATCCATTAATTTATCCTGTTTTTCTTTATCCCATAAATTAGTTTCTACTAACATTTCCATCATTCTTCTCCTAATTCTCTCGGGTTCACATAATAAGAATTTACTTAATTCCAATATAGAAAAATTGTTCCCACATACCCTACCATTATTTATAATCCATTGTTGTATTATAAAGGTTTGCACCATATCTAATAATTTTTTATCATTAGTTTTATGATACTCATTCATTAACTGGGTTATACCCATTGGTCTAGGTACTCTTTGATGATTTTGATTTAAATCTTTTTTTGCCATAATTATATCGGATTTTTACTCATTATTCAATATGGTTGAAATACACAGAAAAATAGTGGGTAAACCAATTAAGGTACCCACTATTGAAATTCTGATTATTTCCTTTGGTGATTTATTGGGATTTTTTATTGAATAACCCTGGGATTAGTAATCCCAATTTTACCTATGATTACACTATAGATAATCCACATTATCGTACATATTAAATTTGATATTTCTCTAAAATTTTATAACCATGAGTAATAAGCGTAACCAATTGGTTATTAGATAATTGTTTTTATTTACCCTATAATTATAAAATTCCTAGAACCTAATTACTAGTCTTGTGAGAAAGGGATTTATTATTTTTTGGTTTTTTATTACCATTGGATTTTTTGGGCTCTTCTAATTTTTGCATTTCCAATTTTTTCCTTTCCCATTTTAAGGTTAATTCCCGGTCCTCTTTTGGGAAATATTTTTTTCGGATTGGGATTATCCAACCAGCAAAGAAAGAGGAAAATAATTTTTCTGAAAAAGGCAATCCATGTTTTTTATTGGATATGGACCAGAATTTTATTTCCATTTCTTTTACTATTTTATTAAATATAGAAAAAGTAAATTCTAGATTCCTCCTTTGCCTTTCTAATCTAGTATCTTCAACCCTTTGATTAAATTCCCTACCTAATTCATTTAGGAACTTTTCTCTACTAAATTCATAAAATGGTTTATCCAATTTGAATAACCTTACATAATCCTTAGTTTTCATTTTCTTTTGTTTTTATGTTTTAAACGTTGTAGTGCATCTTTTCTGGAATATGCCATTACCTTAATCCCATTTATATTGAATTCCCTTTCTTGCCTCATTGAATCTTTATCCTTTACTTTATAATCAGGATTAAATTTTGGTCCTTTACGTCCATATAAATCATAGGGATATATGCCATCATTTTGATTTGCCATTATTTGGGCATACATCAATTTAAGTAGGGTCATTTTTTCCATATCTTGGTTATTTGAATTAAATATCCTATTTCTGAATCCTCAAAATAAGTCATATATTGTGCATTTAGTAATTTAAATACATTTAGGGCATTACTATTTTTTGGGGTTCCTTTTGGGACTCCAGTGATATATAAATAATGGGTACCAGTATCATCAATTCTAAATATATTTCTACTATGATGGTCCTCATTATAGTAATACCCCCTTATATAAAAATCTGGATATGTATTATTACCCTTAGTATCCCAGGATTTGAATAAATCCTTTACCATGATTTTCCTAATATCAAGATTATTAGTTGCAAAATTTGGATATATAATCCTGGTTTTATCCAGAGTAAGAGTTGATACTAAATCAGTGAACATTTTTTTTTGTCTTATATATGTAATTACTTATTTCTTCCAACCTATTTGTTACCAAAGCATATACAAATAACTTTATTGGTCTATAAAAGAACATTCTTATATTCTTATGACTTATATAATGGTCATAAATAATGAATAATTGTCTCCTTCTAGTGATTTTTATTTGCCTTTGGATAAGATAATTAGTTATACATTTTTTATGTATATCTATAAGTTCCTCATTAGATTTTTTAATAACTTTTTCTGGTAGCCTCATACATAATCCCGGATTTTTATTAAGGTATATTAATATATAATGGGTGGGTGAATGATAAAAGTGAAAGTCAAAAGTAATAGTTGGTTGTTATCTTTCATTAAACAAATAATAACTAACTAATTCATTCACCCCCCCCCTATTTATTTTATTTATGCAGCTGCACCTTCTTTTAGAACCTCTTTTTTATAGGATTCATATTCCTTGGATTTTCTCTTAAATTCCTTGGATTGCTTATCTTGGATTCTGTACATTTCCAATTCCAATTGATGAAGTTTATTCCTTACCTGTTGTCTATATTTCTTTCTTGATAAGGTATCAATACAATCTTCTGGGTATTTGTATTTTACTTCCCTTTTAGATATTACTTCCTCTACCAGATTTATTTCATTTTGGGCCTTTACCTCTTTAAGAACTTTTTCATTCTTTTCGTTCTTCTTTTTAGAAGTTTTGTCTTCTTTCTTTTGGGCCTTTACCTCTTTGGATTTTTTCTCTGATTTAGTTTTCTTTACTTCCTGTGGTTTTTCACTGTTTAATACGTTTTGAACTTCATTAATGAATTCAGCAGTTGTTGTGATTTTCTTTTCGTTCTTTTCCATGACTTTAAGTTTTAGTTGTTTATAAATAATAGATAATTAATTTTTACAATACAAATATAATTCAATTTTTTAATATAGAAAAATTTTTTAATCAAAATTCTTGTGGTTTACTTGGGGTTTAATTAATATGTGACTCAAGTTCTTTTTTGAAGTTCTGGATATACCAACATTTGTCATTGCAAACTTCATGATTGGCACCACATTTGATTGTGTAATTTAACCCGTTATCTTCTTGTTTTTGGTAATGATGATATGGACAACAATTTCTGTGTGCTTCTAGGATTTCCTCAAATTCATAAGTATAATCCGATAGGTTAATTTTAGGTTTCTTTGCCATAACTCTTTTATTTTTTATTGCAATGCAAATATATAATGCAATATTTAATTATGCAAATATTTAATATATAAAATTCTGGGATTGTGATAATGTTATGATTACCTTAGTTCATCACCATAATAATCTATTAAATCATATATATCAGCATCGTCCATTACTTGCTGTATAATATCATCTTTGGTTAACCCAGTATTTATTTCAACCCCATTATTTGCTTTTATAACAAATCCCTTATTGCTATAATCTGAATTATCATATAATTTGCTTGGGGGTGGGGTTCCATATTCCCTATAAGTTACAGTTCTATTAGTATAATCTCTTGATTTAATTTCACTTGCTGGAATACTTGGATTAACATTAGTAAATGTTATTGGAGTATATTCTTCATTATTTTGAATATCTTGTGATATTCTACCAAATACAATGAATACCCCTAATACTGCAACTATTGTGAATATGAATTTTACTACCTTAAAGGTCATATCCACTAGTAAATCATCATCATTAAAATCTGGATTAAAATCCTTTTGGTTCATAATTTATGATATTTTATTGATTTGTTTCTAACTATAAGATTGTGAAATGCAGAACCAACAGAACCATTAGATTGTTCAACTTCATATAATTGGTCTACTAATGATTTTGGTATACCATAATATTCATATCTTAGACCATTGTGAAAAGAAACTTTTAAGGTTCCCTTTGTTGTGGGTCCAATATCCCTTTTCCAGGATATATGAGTTAAATTGGAACTAGATTTAACATCAAAATCAATTAGGTCAAAACTTGTCAACATAGCTTTTTAAATTTAGTAAGTTAATAAAATTATCTTTTCTATTATAATCAATCTCTAGAAATATATCCCATAGCTTATTTATTGCATATAGAGCAAATGGTTCTTCTTCCAATAATTGAGGTTCCAACATAAATAAAGTGCTTTTTAAAGTATTATACCAGGTACTCTTTAAACTCTTTAATGTAAAAGTTGGGATATCATTACTGGTTATTATATGATTTCTTATGAATTTATAAGTATTTAATATATTTGTAGCTTGTTCTCTAAATATCTCCCCATTTATGTCATAATTATCCCACAAGAGTTTCCATTTTTCTTTTATTTGATTATCAAGTAGAATATTCTCTATTGATTCTATGTTTATATCTAGAACCATGAGTAATATTTTCTCTTGGGTTAAAGCTGGGGTTATTTTTATTTTTGCCATAGTAGTTGTTTCCTTTTTATTTTTATTTCAATGCAAATATAAATTTAATAATTTAATTATGCAAATAAAAATTCTGGGTTAGTCAATGAAAAAAGGTATAGTGAATTGCAGGATTATCCACTATACCTTTTCCTATTTTGGTCCCACAAAATCCTTTATTTAATCCTCTTCCTTTTTTACCTTTTTTTTAGGCTTATCTTTGGATTTTTTGGATTTTGAAGAATCCTTAGGCTGTAAATCTTTTTTCTTAGAAACCTTGTCTTTTTTCTCTGATTTTCCAACCTTGCTTTCTGATTCCTTGTCGGGTTCCTGCTTCTTTATATCTTTGGGTTTTGTACTTTCTTCCTTGATAAAAGCAGTTGCTCTTTTAGTTGCTTCCTCTTTAGTCATTTGGGATTTAATCAAACTTCTGATTTTTGCCCTATATCTCTTTTTCAAATCTGAAGAGAGTTCTTTCCCATCAATGGTGGGATAATCATAAGTTGTAAATACCCGATTTTTAGAAGGTTCAACCTTTACTACTGGTTTTTTAAGTTTTTTGTCACTTTTTTTAACCTTAACTTCATTTGCTAATTTTTCCTTAGCTTTCTTTTCTTTTTTTGTTTTCATAATCTCTTGTTCTAACTCATTTATTTTATTATTACCATATTGTATGATTCTTAAATATTCTTTAATGATAGGACCATGTATTGGGTGATTTAGATTTGCTTTTGCTGATTCTAAATTATTATCCCTTACATATCTAAATAATTTAGTTTGAGCCCTAACAGATTCTAAAACTGCTGTTTTTGGTGATATTTTTAGGGTTTTAAATTCCATAGGATTCGATTCTAAATTTTATATCTTATAGTTTTATTAAACTTTCTTTGGTAAATTCCTCCTTGATTTCTAGGATTTTAATTTTATGATTTGAATTAGTCAATTTTAACAGAAGTATTACATCTCTTTTTGATATATTTACAAATTTTCTTTGAAATACCTGTTCATCTAATGAATACCTAATTGTTATTATATTCCCATTGACAATCCTATCAATGGTACTCATAGTATGTTTTAATTTCTTTAACTTAAATACCTTTGATTTTATCAAAGAATTTCTTTTACCAAGATTATTGGTTTTGGATAACTCCAATTCCAGGGATTTTAATTCCTTAGATTGGTCAATTATACTAAGGATTAAATTCCTTACTGACATTACATACTTTCCTCTGTCCATTTTGGTCTACTTATTGGTTTATCCACATCTAAATCAAATTTGTTTTCCAAATTCTTTTCCATATTATCCCTTATCTCCATTGACCTTGCAATTATATATTCTGAAAATTCAATATCTTCTTTTGAAAGGTTATTTTTATTATCTTCTAGAAAAGAATTATATAATCCTATTTGATTACAGATTGCAAAGTATAAAATTTCTATATCATCTAGTTTATTATCCATAATAACCTTAATAAATAAAAAAACCCTATTTAGGAAAATAAGTTAAACCTAAATAGGGCAAGCTTTACAAAACTAAAACTTAACTATATGAACAAAAAGAGAGGTTTATATGGATTTTTTAATCCTCATCATTTTCTGATTCCCCAGCAACATCTTTATCTTTTTTGGTTTTTGCTGTGCAAATAGTTCCATGTCCCTTTTTGGCTTTTACCGTAAATTTACCAGGAACAAATGTTACTGAAGTAGAAACTGCTTGACCATCTTTGGTTTCCAAAACTGATGTTACCAATACTCCCTGGTGTCCATCTTTGTTTTTTAGGGGATATCCATAATTTTTTACTACCCCATTACCGGTTTCAATAACATCAATTTGTTTCCCATTGGGTCTTTGTCCTTCAGGACGATTTTTAATAGCTTCCAAACGAGCTTTCCTTTTTGCTGCCTTTTTTTCTGCTTCAGCAGCATTAACTTCTTTTGTAACTTTTTTCTTAGTTGCCATAATTTTTTTTGTTTTATTGTTATTTAATAAATGGTCTACTTTTTATATCCAGAGGGGTTAAAACTTGAATTAAATAGGAACGATATGAATTCTACAGGTATCAGTGTTCTTTTATTAACCCCTCTGGATTTTTTATGAATACTAAATTATGAACGATAATTGATAGTCTTATTATTTTTTACCCTTCTTACTTTTGGATTTTTTCTCTTGCTTTTTTGGGAGATTAATACCCAATTCTTTTGCAACTGCTTTTCTCAACTTTTCAACCTCGTCCTCACCATAATCATCGGGGTCAGTATCAAGTGATTTATCTTCGCAAATATCTTCTAATTCTTCAAAATCCATTTCATTGAGTTGTTCACCGGTCAACTCTTCTTCTTCTTCTTCCTCTTCTTCTTCTTCTTCTTCTTCTTCTTCTTCTTCTTCTTCTTCTTCTTCTTCTT
>OJMM01001760.1_pt1 | contig 12214 bp, 11 predicted proteins | sample 1597231 | NCBI WGS metagenome assembly OJMM01 (sample SAMEA2452128, study PRJEB22498) | human gut metagenome | reverse complement strand
CTTTTTTATATAAACTTGTAGCAAAAGTATTGTATTATCAGACTTGCTTTTTGTGTGGTTCCTGATGGAACTAAAAAAGTAGTATCTGCTTTTGTTACCTATTTATTTTTCAAAGTTCAGTCAAAAACGGACTATACATATAATCCTTGCATAGTTACATAGCTATACTTTGAAAAAGATATTAAGATTTTTTGAGTAAAGACTTTGAGACTTATTGACTCTGCTCAAAGCGATATATGCAAGACTTAGTGACTCTGCTTACATATCTTTACTATTTTCTTTTTTGCCCTTTTCCCTTTGACAATTATGACTATATCAGATAATAAAATTAAGTCAAATCCGCATAGGTATGCGAAAAAAGCGTATTTTATGAAGAGTTATGGAGGGGGTACAAAAAACAAGTCGGCAAGTCCCATTTTTCCTATATCTGTATATGTAGTCAACTTACACACTAACCACAAAAAACACAAAACCCACCAAACCCCCAAATAACACAACAAAAATCACACATCACACATCAAAAATTTAAAATCGTCCCCCTTATCGAAAAACCCAAGAAAAATCAAACAAAAAAATACCGCCACAACCTCAAAAAATGCGATACAAAAATCTCAAATTCTATCTCACAACCAACTCCCCACACTACAAAACACCAATAAAATCCACAAAAATCACTCATCTACACTCCGATACTAAAATTACATATAAAAATGCAACAAAAAAAGACCTTCGTATTTCTACGAAAGTCTTTAATTCAATCCCATTGCAATCACAAACAAATTTCTATCAAATCATTTCTTTTTATACGTCCTTCTTGTAACAATTCCCACATCCACAATTTTCATATCTTTTGTATTATAATTTGCAATATATTCCCTATCATCTGTCCATTTCTCTATCGCATATTTGAAATTGTCTCTATAAGAATTCCTCTCAATAAGCCAATCAAGGTGATTGCATATCTCCATACGGCTTAATATATGTTCATCAACAATCATTTCCAATATTCTGTGTCGTTGTATTGAAGTTAATCCTATTACTTCACTTACATTATAGCCCATTATATGTAGAACCGATTCTTTATTCAAATTACTATAAGACATTCCGTTGTTATCTCTACGCCAAAACTTTTCTTCTACTACCTTGCAAATAATAACACCTTGTCTTTTTACCATTTGATAATGGCTTTCTAAGATATAATATTTATCACATCTCTCACAATGAGCGGCAGGAATTATAACTTCATTCACCTTACCAGTTGAAGATAAAATTTTAATTCTTGCCTTTATATCCGTCAATTTATGTCCATCTTTTACACATAACTTACCTATATTTGTTCTTGTCAGAAAATGTTTAGGTGTTATGTCATGAATTTTTATATTTGTTTTATTAAATTCTTCTCCATGATGTACTCCCATAAAATGATACAAACTAAAACTATTATTTTTACATATTCCTTTCATTATATCTGGTTGTATAATGGTTTTGCCGCACATTATACATCGTTTAAGAGGAACAGAAATATTTTCGCCATTATCATTGATTAATATTCCATCAAAATTGATAACTTTAATTTCTTGACTTACACATTGATGTTCTCCAACAAAAATTGCCGTTCCCTTTGCTATCATACTATCTATTTCAAAATGTCGTTTTTCACAAAAGAACAATGGATTTGGTCTTTGTTTTGGTTTTCTATTCTTTGGTCTATTAATTTCCGGTAATACACATGCTCTTTTCTGAGCTTTATTCATTTTTCTTCTTTTTCTTCGCTTCTTCCCCATAATATACACACCTCCACACAAAATCATTTATTTACAATAATTGTATCAAATTTAATTCTATATGTCAATCACCTAAATAGAGAATATAAATATACATCCTACCCCCATATATAAAACACGATATAAATAGGAAGAAACTCAGTCAAATTTGCAAAGAAAATCTGACAAAAATGAATTTTGATGTTTCTTAATCCTATATTGTGAAGAAAATATAATTTATCTTCATAATCAATTCTTTAATGCAAAACATTATACAAAATGAAAAATAACAAAAGAGAATATATAAATAGAAACCTAATCAAACAAAATTAATACGAAGGAGATTATTATGAAAACAATCAAAGAAACAAAATTAAATACTATATCATCATTGACAAATACTCACATGACAAAATTACTCCCACAAGAACTATCTATTTATTCAAAAAAAGAATATCAAAAGTGTCCTCATATTACGAAATGTTCTAAATCGTATGGTTTTGTATATTTGATGATATGTGACACTGCCCAATGTAAAATTGGAATTACACAAAATTTATATCAAAGATTGCAACAAATTAATCGACAACTAATTCCATCAAAAACAAAAATAATGTATTTATATGCTTCGCCTTTATGTATGAATACGTTAGACATCGAAAAAAATTTTAAAGAATATTTTAAAAATTATAATATAAGCGGAAATGACTCTAAGCATGAATGGTTTGATAAAGCTTATATTGATTTATATTTAGAGTATTTAAACAATTCATATTTTGATTTTAACTTTCCTTCTTCACAACAAATCGAAAAAGAAATTGAAAACATACATAAATTTGCAAATATTATTTTTTCTAACTATATGGAAAATCCTGTTCCTTCTAATAATGATTATAACCAATTATTAAAAGAATATATAAACACAACCAACAAGGCGGCTGAACAATTAAATGAAATACATGATATATTTAATTACATTTTTCCAAAGGAGTACAAAGATTCTATTGATTATATTTGCGAATACAACAAAATTAGTCGATTAGAATTATTGAAGTTAAGTTTAATTATGTATATAAATAATTTTAATAGAAAACTTAATCTTCAAACGGAGAATAATACAGTGACTAAGAATATATTTGACACTCTTGCAATGGAATTGTGTCAAGAAGAAAACAAAGGAGAATGATATTATGAAAAACACAGCATTAGAAACAACATATTTTGATTTTTATGGAGATAAACTCATTGCAGTTCAAGATAACGCAACCGGCGAAATTTATACTTCTATCAATGCAGTTCTGAAAGGTATAGGATTTAAAGATAGGAATCAAATAAGAAAAAGAAGAGATAAATGGATTAATGATTCTGTAATCTCAAAAGGTATAACCAAATTTACATTACCTACACAAAAGATGGTGGCGAAAAATGACACCACCCTGTTTGATGAGAAAGATACTTATTGCATTTCACAACGCAAACTTCCTATTGCATTAGCAAAAATAAACATTACACCAAAAATGAAACAAACTCAACCAGAATTAGCAACAAAATTAGAACTATATCAAGACAAATGCGCAGATGTATTGGCATCTGTATTCATAGATAAGAAGTCTACGAATGCCATAAACGCTGAATTCTTAGCTGAAAGTATCTCAAATGCAATAGCTATTGCATTACAACCTATAACTGAAAGATTAGAAAAGATAGAACAAACTCAAACTAATCGTTATTTATCATCAAGAAGGTATCCATCAGCATGGTATAAGAAGATTGCTCCTAAATACAAAATGCTTATGGAATACTTTGATTGCACGAGAAGTGAGTTGTATTCAAATATCTATAAAGAACTTGAAGATACATATGACGTAGATATAAATCAAATTCATGAAGATTATTGCTATGAAAATAATTTACTCAAAGATGAATGTTATCCAATGGATGCAATAGAACATCATATTCAATTAAGAGATGCATTAACATTACTTATAGATAGTAGTCTGATTAAATATGGATTACAAACAGAAGAACAAATCAAAAACTTCAAAAGAAAAACATTGTTTGATAGACCAGTAATTAAACAGAGAATAACATATGTAGAAGATAAGATTTAATTCAATAAAATAAAATTAAAAAAGACTATTTTATACAAAATATTTAACACAACAAAAAATGTAATTCAACGAGTGAGAATTGAGCTATGCGAAATTCCACTCGTAATAGTCTGTCTTCTTAAACTGTTGTATATCTTCTTTCAGTTCAGTTGAGGTACACCAGTGGATGTCTAAATTCACACTTCTTAAAATTAGACGTCCACCAGTGGATGTCAACTGAACTCTCGTAGGTATCACTAAAGATAAAACAAAGGAGGAATTATTATTAACAACTATAAAGTTTACCAACATACTAATCTTAACAATGGTAAGAAATATATCGGCATTACTCAGAAACCAGTTAAGGAAAGATGGAATAACGGAAATGGTTACAAAGCTAACAAGAAATTTTATAAGGATATTCAAAAGTATGGTTGGGATGATGGTTTTTCTCACGAGATTATAAAGGATAATCTGTCATACAAAGATGCTCGTAATCTTGAAAAATATTATATAACTAAATATGATACCGTATCTAATGGGTATAATAATGCAAATTTTAACTTAGGAAACTCATTTCAATTCAATTTTGATGATTTTGTTCCAATGGATAATAATTTTATAGAGAATACAAGTAAAGAGTATTTCACAAGAGTTCCTAATAGTTTGGTGCAAATAGATATTAAGAAAAAATATAATCTACATAGAATTTTTTATCTTATTTATATTTTGATAGACAGACATAGAAGTTATGAGGATTCGTCTTATATTGTTATTTCAGAAATATTTGATTTGTGTGGTTATAAGCAAACAAGACACAAGCCAAAGATATTTTATGAGATAATCAAGTGCTTGTTATTTTTGAATGAGAGCAATTTGATTAATATTACTTCTGACTTTGATATTTACAACACTGGATATACGGATTGTATTCAAATGGATATAATATGTCAAAATTTCGATGCAACTGAAAATTTTTCAAAAATCACTTCATCTCAATTGGATTTTATAATGATGGGCGAATCGAGTATTAATAAAGAGAATATATTAATGGCATTTCTTTATATCAACTCATACATATATATCCGTCCAAAGAAAAACGACAATGAGGAAATTATGTATAATCCCGAAACTCGACCAGAAGCGTTTTGGAGAAGTATGCAATCTATGGCTAAAGATTTGTCAATGTCTAAAGATACGCTTAATCAATGTCTTTCATATTTAACTTCTAATGTTGATGATAAACAACCACTTCTTATAAAAAAAGAAGTCGGAAGTATTCAACCAGACCCTTCTCAACCACCACAAAATACTCCCAATATATATGTCCTTAATAAAGAGGGTTATGAACAAGAGATTGAATGGGCGATTTATAAAATGTTGCAAATTTACAATGTTGAATCTTTTGGTGAGTTGACCGGCAATTATAAAGATTAATCAAAATTCGTTTTCTCACGGAGAATAATATATTAAGAAAGGTTGTGATACATGACTAAAATAAATATCATACATTAACTTTGTTCTTTTTGAAAATACAAAAGAGAATATATAAATGTATCCACTCTACAATACCTCTACCCCATCTTCTAATAAAAATCATAACAATATCCACTAACGTAATTAAGAAAGGAAAATACAAATAACACATGATAACAGATAGATACATACCCGATCCTGCTGAATTTTCAGGAAACATTTATTCATCAGACTTTGAAACAAATACAAGAATGTTTCACACCCTGTCTGACATTGCTGACAGAATAAGAGCTGATGAAAGCTTTAATAGAAGTTGCGAAAAGCAAACTTCTATAATTCGTAATAACAAAAATAAAAACAAAGAATCGTGAGGAAAGGCGATGATTAGTTATAGCTAAGATTCAATACACAATGATGAAACTTCCTATAAGGGAGATTATTAAACAAGAATATGATGTTAAAATTGATAAAAATGAAGCTATGTCAAACGAATATCTTATAAAACAAGGTGATTCAATAATATTTGACCAAATAAAAAGATTGCGAGGATATACTTCGTCCCATATATCCGAGATGGTATTAATTGTAGCCAAAAAGAACCCTAAAACAGAAAAAGAGTTAAAAAGAATCTTAGATGAAGGGTTTTATCTTAATGGAATTCACTATAATCGTTTTGGTAAATCGGCTTCTCAAGGAAAAGATGGAATTACAGCTTTCGTTTGTGATGAAATTTTTGAAGCGTTATATATGATTACTCAAATGGATATTCCTATTGACGAATGCGTCATTTCAAAGTATGAAGCTCAAAGATGTCTCCCATTTAGTTCTTGTACTCTTATTGAAGGATATATGCCTAATATCGTAATAATTGGTGAATACGAAAAAACTCTTTCCAACCAATTAATCAAATATGTTGTAGAAAAAAAGAAAGAGTTTACTGATAAAACCACTGGCGAAACAAAATCTTATATTTCTCGTGAAATAGAAGAAGGTTATAGAGATATTAGCCTATCCCCTTTTGATGGATGTGGTTGTCACGAATTAGAATTTACACAAGAGATAAGTAAACAGTTGAATTTGGATTATAATGTCATAGGAACTCAAGTGAGATTACCTTTTATAAAAGGTTATTCTATATATGTGCCATTCCGTGAAATTTTGAAAGAATGGGGATATGAGTTTATTACTGATATTTATGGTCGTAAACATAATGTTGATGATATAGATTGTATTTGGAATATTTCTATGTTCAAAGGTCACAAAATTTTTAAATCTAAATATGGTAATGATGCATGGGAAAAATATATGCAAACAATAGCCAAATATCATTTTAAACTTGGAATAAGTAAATATAGTCATCATGTTAAACACTTAAATAAATACACCAGAATGAATTTTCAATATCTTCAATGTTTAGACTTGTGGAATCCTAAATATATTGAGGCTTATGAAAACAAAAATAAAAAAGAATATGATATTTTAGACGGTGATAATAAGGGTAAAATAATTGAAATAGCCCAATACACTACATCTTTATTCGAGAAAATTATTAAAGGTGATAAATTTTATACCTATAAATTTATGGGTGTAAACGATACTGAAAATTATGAACCCGACAGTAAGTATCTTGAGGCTGCATTAATCAACGATGTTATGTTAAAAGATCCAGCTATCAAACAGTTCATTTACAGAAAATTAAAGAAAGCTATTGATGAGGCAAAGGTTGGGAAAATATATTGTTCAGGATTTTATCATACTGGCGTCGGAGATATGATTGGATATTTACAATATGCAGCAGGATTAACACCGGTTGGTTGTTTAAACGAAAGAGAATTTTATAGCGCCAATTTTGAACAAGGTGATTGTGTGTCATTTCGTTCTCCATTGGTAGACCCTTCTGAAGTTAATAAGATAAAAATTGTTCGTAATGATATTATCAACAAATGGTTTAGACATTTTCAAGATCAGGATGTTGTAATGTTTAATATGTATGATATTTCAGCACCTCAACAAGGCGGCGCTGACTTTGACGGAGATATTTTCTTACTATGTAATGACCCTATTATCATAAATTCTAAAATTGATAAGTTGATTATTTTAGATATTGAAGATAAAATTACGGCAAAATCAAAGCCATATACAAAAGAGAATCTTATTGAATATGAGGTAATGACACGTGATAATCGTATAGGTGAAATTACAAATGTTGTTACCGGCATTGAGAATAAATACACTACCAATGATGAAGTTAAGCAATTATATTCAGATTATTGTTCTTTATTGCGAATTTTCCAGGGCAAAGAAATTGATTTTCTAAAAACTGGTTTTCGTTGGCATATGAATAAAGGTCTTCGTAAATATTTAAAACAACTTCCTTATTTCCTATTGTATAATTATCCTAAAAAATTAAAAACCTACTTCTCTATAGTCGAAAAGAATAAAAATAAAGTACCCGAAGATAAGCTCCCTTTAAACGCATATCATTCCCCTTCCCCTATGAATGAATTATGTGATTACATATGTAGTTGGGAAAAACACAATATTCTATGGGATAATTGTTTGTCAGACTTAGTTGATACTCGATGCTTAATTGTTAATAATGATATTGATTTATCTGATAAAAAAGTAATAAAGATATGCCGTAAATACATTAATGAATATGCCGAGACAATGCGTAGACATATGAATTTGAAAAATGAAGATTTCGATTTGAATTCAGTTATTGATAGTTTTAAAGACAGTTTATCAAAAGAACTTGGTATTGATGAAGAGACAATTGCAAATTATGTTATAAAAACTTCATACAATTCTTTTTCAATCAGTAAATCATTTGCGTGGTCTGCTTACGGAGAATATATTATTGAAAATTTGAAAAATAATACTAATCCAAAGAAAAATATCTCTATCCGTGAAGTTCCATATTATACGGACGGTGCATATGAATACCTTGGTAAGTATTATGAATTTGAGGTAGGTGATTCATATTTACAGTTGTGACGATATTTATCTTTATGAAATAATTGAAGATTATAAGAGTGCCAATTTCTCTAAAAAAGATGAGATTTTCACAAATTTTTGTGATTCAATATGGCATTCAGAGAATAAAAGACGTACATACAAGAAACATATTACATTTTCTGTTGCTCCGAATATATTAAATACAGAGATAGGACAAGTATTTGATATATGGTCATCTGTTGAATATCGTTATTATAAAGTTATGACAAAAGATGGAGACTGGCAATCTATCATACGTCAAAAAATTAATAACCTATATACTCGATATTTTGATAAAAATGTTATTTTGTCTGAACAATATATGAATTTGCTTAAAACCCCTAAAAAATTGTATTATGATTATTTACATGGAGTGGATATGGATTCTTCAGAATTAACAGCAATCATTGATAACGCAATGGATAATGCTAATAATTTAAAGATTAAATTACAAAAAGAAAAAATGTCTTTAAGTTGGGTTAAATATAAAAAAATAATTGAAGAATTTTTAAGAAAAGCTTTTGATAATTGCAAGTTAATTGAAGATTTTGAGGATAAAACAAAATTAAATAACATATATGATTTTATGACAGAAGACCACTTCTATGTAGGTTACATTAATAAAACCTTAGAAGGAGAGTTAATGAAATATCAAAAAAGATATTATGGATTACCTCAAAATTCAAGAAAAGGTTATATTCGATGCAAACTATGTGGAGATATGATTGTACGCACTAATAATAAGAAAATGTATTGTGAGAAATGTGCAAATGCTAAGGAAAAATATCGAAAACGTAATAATGCATATAAATATCGAAAAGTAGCGAAATAGAAAATTCTACTTTTTCGCATACCTAAGCCATTTACAAGCATTTTTATGTGTGTATATATAAGATATGGGTAGCAAAGTAACTGAAAATATCGTTATGTGCCGACTTGGCTATTATGTCTTGTTGGCACATAACGTAAAAATAATCCAACAAATGCTTTGTTATGGGTACAAAATAACTCGGTGTAGATTGGTTAGTCACCATGCCGAGATTATATGAATGTTGAGTATTGACATAGAAGGATACTTTTATGCTGGTGCTTTCGATATATTGTGAGATATATTAAGTAGACGGAAACTGTCAATAACAAATATAAGTGCAAAACATTATCGCAGCAAAAAGTAGATTTCAGGACGTTGGTGTAATAGACGCTCAGTGAGAAGAATCTTGAGGCTTGGCAGGTGGAACTGTGCAAGATTGTAGAGAAAATCCAAATAAACCAATTGTGTCGTTGATACGCAGAAATGTGTGTATAAGTCCTGTTTATCGTCTGAGTAGCCCAAATCGACATTAAAATAAAACACATATAATAGAAGAAATTTATAAAACAAAAAATCTTTTCTGAATGACATGGGTGAAAGATAGAGGTAATCAGCCCTCTTTATTCTTGATGCTTAATGCATTGCTATGGAAGTAATGAGGTAGCTCCTTATTGCTCAGACTATAGTAAATTATGACTGAATATTGGTACGATTTTGTTTTTGTAAGGTGAAGACCTATTTTTGTGTTCATAGTAAAGCATTTGTTGGATTGATGAATGTAAAAAATAAAAGGGAGAATATTTCCCCTTTATCTACGAAACCGAGTTTTAAATTTTGTTCGTTTATGTTTTCCTGAAATATCTACTTTTGTAAATGATGTTATGAGCTTACAGAAACATTTAACAATCAGATAAATAATAATTGTCACTCCAAAAAGGAATATAATTATGAAGAATAATGCTGCAATTTGTGTGGCTGAGTTAAAATTTAAAGCCACTGAAAAAAGTTCTACCATTAATATCCCATCCTTTCACTTTATACAAATCCCACATTGGAGGAGATTGTTAGAACAGTCGTTAAATTCAGTATAGTACTCTCTTCCTTTATGGTCAACACAAAAATTTTTGATACAAATATTTTATCTTATATTATAGATATTACCCCCGATTTGTTTATTTTGTCAACATTTGTTGTAAAAAAATATATCCCAAAGTCAGTTATATTAACTGGCTCTTTTTTGTGCAAAAATATAGCAGGTTGGTGTAAAAGTAGCATATAAGACTCATTATCTTATGATAGACGTGCAATTCGTCTACCTGCCTCCATTAAGTGATATTTCATTGAGCATTTCACACTTACAAAAGAAATGTACGCCCCTTGTGGCAAATTTAATAGAAAGAAGTGAAAGGCAATTAAACCCGTTTCCAAAGAAGAATTGAATATCCTCATTAAAAATGGCATTATCGTCAGAAGTTCGAATGGTTATATTGACCCTGAAACACATTTTGTTGTAGGGCATTACAGAACAAAAGGCGGTGCTGGTCGTGTATATATCGAGGATATGTATGCTGATAAGGCTAAAAAATTATATTTGAAAGGACTAATTTGATATGGCAAAGATAACAAAGGCGATTTCTCTAAAGAATGCGGAAATCAACATGGAAGATATGACAATCACTGAAACAACAAAAGATGATATAAAAGTATATTCATTGGACAAGTTGTTGGCGGACTGGAATCATATAAGTGGTATTTCTCTTACCATTAAGCAGGACGATGAGATTCCTGCTAACGAGTAATCGTAAGGGCGGTGGACGTTATTAAATTTGAACGACTTCAAGATGAAACAGATGAAGAACTAATTTATAGAATATGTTCACAAAAAGATATTATTGGTACTTGGTCTGAAGTAGCGTTGATTATCAATCAGTTGACGGGAAATGATTTTGGAGAAAGTACATACCGTAAGAAATTTCAATCATTTCAGAAGATGCTGAATGCTAATCAAAGTAAGTTTAGTGAGTCAAGTGAGCAACTTAAAGAGATTGAGTTGCAAAAGCGTGAGTTGGAACGTGAGAAGATAAAATTCAGAGATGAACGAAATGCTTGGCAAAAGCAAAATTATATTGATGCCCGTGTGGAACAAAAGTTAGACTTGTTGGAAGAACAATTGCTTTCGCAAGGTAAAGTGAATTTTAAAAAGCATGGTGATGTAAATATATCCTCTAATAACGACATACTTGTAATTCTTAGTGATTTCCACATTGGACAAACCTTTTCTTCTCCTTGGGGCAATTATAATTCTGATATTGCTAAGGGAAGATTAAGTCAGTTATTAAGCGAGATTATAGAAATACGTCAGTTATACAATTCTGAAAACTGTTTCATTTCGTTGCAAGGTGATATGTTGAGTGGAAATATTCATAAAACAATTCAAGTCACTAATAGAGAAAACGTTATTCAGCAAATTAAAATTGCCAGTGAATTGATTTCTTCTTTTTGTTATGAATTGAGTAAACATTTTGCGGAAGTTTATATGTCAAGTGTTGTAGGCAACCACTCAAGAATTGACAAAAAAGAAGAAGCGTTGCACGATGAAAGATTGGATGATTTGATTACTTGGGGTGTGAATTTATCCTTGAAACATATAGTAAATTTTCATATATTAAATAATAATTTCGACAACGGTATTTCTTCGATGGAGATTCGAGGTAAAGATTATATTAATGTGCATGGCGATATGGACGCATATAGTAAGAATGGTGTTTCTAACTTATGCATGTATCTTGGATATATTCCATATGCAATTACGTATGGACATCTTCATACTTGTGCAGTAGACGAAACAAATGGAATAAAAATGATTTTATCATTTCAAATGGAATTAGTATCCCTGAAGAAAAGAGGGAAAACTTTTCAAAGGATAAAATTAGAGCAACATATATTGGCAGATATGAAATATACCAAAAGGGGTTAGATATATTATTGGATGCAGTTTCAGATTTGCAAAATAATTTGAGAGCTGCGAATTTCGTTCTTAACATGTACGGAGTCAATCAAGAAGAAACTGTAAAAAT
>OJMM01001754.1_pt1 | contig 12241 bp, 9 predicted proteins | sample 1597231 | NCBI WGS metagenome assembly OJMM01 (sample SAMEA2452128, study PRJEB22498) | human gut metagenome | reverse complement strand
CGACAGGTGGAACGAACTCGTACACAATCGAAAAGAACGGGGTGCACAAGATGATATTCCAAAGCGCGTGGAAAGAGAACGGATTTGTCGCCGGACTATGTGAGATCTCGATGATCATCCCTGCCGAACTTCCGCATCATGTAAGATAAAACCAGCATGAAAGGACACGTGATTATAAAAGTCCTTGCCGCGTTCTGGTCGGTCGCGGCCATGGGGCTCATACAGCAAAGTTGCGCCAAGACAGAAGGCGGAGACAACAAAAGGATGCTTGAAGCCCTTGACAGAACAATAGCCGAAAGGGACATCTATGAAAGGATCAAACGGGAACGTATAGATTCGATAAAAGCGGGAATCCGGTCGGACACCACAGACAGTCTGAAATATGAAATCTATGACAGATTGTTCGATGAATATTACCAATATGACATCGATTCGGCCATATTCTACGCCCGAAAGAAACTCTCCGTGGCTCAAAGGGCAGGAGCGGAGCGGACCCGCAACGAAAGGATAATCGATGCGGAGATGGACATCGCGGACAGGTACGCTCTTTCCGGAATGTATCTTGAGGCTTCGGAGATTATGAATGAAATGGATCCGGAATCCATGCCGAGGCAGCTGATGTTGAGATATTTACAAATCAGCAACAATTTGTATGGAAACATGGCGAGAATGTCCGATGACCCTCTCGTCAAGGCGGACTACATCCGGAAGCGGGACTCTTTCAGGAATGAGCTGTACAGGAACCTGAGCGATGACGACCTTTTCAAACTCTACGTCTGGTCCGACATTGAGATCGACAACGGCAACGCGACGATGATCCTGGACTCGCTGCTCGCGGTCCGGTCTTCCGGCAGGCTTGATGTACACGAAAGAGCGATAGTCAGTTACATCGCATCCATCGCATCACGAATGTGCGGAAGAAACTCCGAGGCCATCGCTCTCCTCGCTGAAAGTGCCGCCAATGACCTCCAGACTCCGGTCAACGAGTACAAGTCACTCTACGAGCTTGCTGAGCTTCTGTACCGCGAAGGTGACATCAACAGAGCCTACCGTTATGTGAACCAGTCGATAAAGGACGCCGTGGCCGCTAACGCCAGCATAAACGCCCAGGCCATAAACTCGATGCTGCCTCTGATCACCGAGACCTACGACATAAGGATGCACAGCAGGCGCACACAACTCTACATCATACTGTTTGTCATAAGCGCCCTGCTCCTCTCTCTCGTCGTCGCGGTGCAATACATGATCAGAAGCCACCGGAAAGTGGCGGTCGCCAATGCGAGGCTCAAGGAGTATGTGAGCCTTCTCCAGGAATCCAATGACATCAAAGAGCAATATTTGGGAATATATCTGGACATGTGCTCGGACTACATAGCCGGTCTGGAGAGATACCGTTCCAAACTACGCAGGGCAGCGAAGGAAGGCGGCTTCGGTGAAGTGATGGAGAACCTGAAGTCCACCGAGTTCATCGACAAGGAACTGGAGGGCTTCTATGTACGCTTCGATGAATCTTTTCTGGCACTGTTTCCCGACTTCGTGGAACGGCTGAACGCCCTTCTTCAGGAAGACAAGAGATTTGATGCGAGAGGTAAGAACGGAATCCTCACAACAGAGCTCCGGGTGGCCGCGCTGATACGTCTTGGTGTCACCGATTCCACGAGAATCGCACACTTCCTAAGAAGGTCCGTCTCCACGATCTACAACTACCGTGTCAAGATGAGAAACTCCGCCGTTTCCGGCCGCGAGGACTTCGAAAAACAAATCATGAGCATCGGAAGGCTGTCTTGACACGGCTACTATTTTCGGCTGAATCATATAGTTCAATTGACGATGTGTCAATAAATTATAATTTTATCCAACTACTAAAACAGTACCATCGCTTTGTCTTGATGATGTTATTGGTTTTCTTTGCCGAAGAATAACCAATGCAATGTTCTCGTTTATTTATTAAAACTTTTTAAGGATATGAGCAAATCACACTTCCTTTTGTGTTCGATTGCCGTTTTGCTGTTTCTGACAGGACTCAGCGCATCAGCGCAGGTACTGTCGTTCAACGGAAAGGTGATCGACAAGACAGGGCAGCCGGTAATAGGAGCCGCTGTCGTGAACACAAGCGATCGTTCGGTCGGGACAATAACCGATGTGGACGGAACGTTCACTTTGGCAGCCGCCAAAGGTGACATACTGGAGATTTCGTCACTGGGTTACACGACAACCAAGGTGACCGTGGGTGAAAGTGGCGACATCACTGTCATACTTCAGGAAGACTCTGAATTTCTGAGCGAAGCAGTTGTCGTGGGCTACGGAACAATCAAAAAGAAAGATCTGACAGGAGCGGTCGCGTCCGTTTCGGACAAGGATCTCAAGGACACCCCTGTCGCCAATGTCGGACAGGCACTTCAAGGCAAGGTCTCCGGTGTGTATATTCTTGACTCCGGAAAACCTGGGGACAATGTCACGATGAAGATCAGAGGTCTGGGCACAATCAATGACAGTGATCCGCTTGTGGTCATCGACGGAGTCCCGACAGATTTGGGACTGACTTCGCTCAACACAGCGGACATCGACAGGATCGATGTCCTGAAAGATGCGTCCGCCACGGCCATCTACGGATCACGCGGTGCCAACGGTGTCGTGATGATTACAACCAAGAAAGGAACAATCGGCCAACCTAAAATTAAATACGACGGAAGTTTCGGTATTCAGCATATCACCAAAACGATCCCGATGATGGATGCCTATGAATTCGTCAAACTACAGGCAGAACGTAGTCCCAAAGATATGGAAACTACCTACTTCATGAATTATGACGGTAAGAAATGGGGACTGGAAGATTATAGAAATATCCCGCAATATAACTGGCAGGATGAAATCTTCCGCAGCGCATGGATGCAAAGCCACAATGTCAGCCTGACCGGTGGTTCGGAAGGAGTTCGCTACAATGCTTCTTTATCTTATTATGACCAGGACGGTATCTTATTGGAATCAAACTACAAACGTGTACAAGGCCGTATGGGTACTACCATCCAAAAGAAGAAACTGAAAATCTATCTGACAACCAACTATTCAAGCACTACAACCACTGGTGGTTCTCCTTCCCAGAACTCATACAGTGGTATGAATAACCTGTTCTATAGTGTATGGGGATATCGCCCCGTGACCGAACCGGACAGACCATTAAACTCGTTGATGGATAACATCATGGACGACGCGATAAACAATACCAACGACTATCGTTTCAACCCTATCATGTCTTTGAAAAATGAATATCGCAAGACGTACGCGAACTATATCCAGTTCAACGGATTTGCAGAATATGAATTTATCAAAGGATTGAAGTTGAAAGTTTCCGGCGGTTACACGTTCGATACCCGCAAAGGGGAAACATTCAACAACTCGAAGACCCGCTATGGTAATCCGAAATCATCCGATAAGGTAAATGCAGAAATCTACCATTCTCAACGTGCAACGTGGTTGAACGAAAATATTCTAACCTATCAGACCAATATCAAACGGAAACATTTCTTCAATAGCATGGTAGGTGTAACCCTGCAGAATTCCGACTATGAATACTATTCATACAAAACGGTAGATTCCGAACGAAGCACTCGGCATGGCGGGAATGAGTGAAGGAACTCCCAGTACGACTAAATCATTAAAGAGTTCCTGGTCTATGCTTTCTTTCCTGGGCCGTTTGAACTATAACTATAAATCATTGTATTATGCAACGGTTTCTTTCCGTTCCGACGGTTCTTCCAAATTCCGTGGTGATAACCGTTTCGGCTACTTCCCTTCCGGTTCATTGGCATGGGGATTCATGGAAGAAGATTTTATGAAACCATTGAAGTCTGTTGTTTCTTCAGGTAAATTAAGAGCAAGCTGGGGATTGACCGGTAACAACCGTGTAGGCGAGTATGATACGTATGCTTTATATCAGATATTAAAAGATAAAGTCGGAGATTTTATTTCGATCGGTAGCCTACCGAGTGGTGTATATCCGTTCGAAAACAGCCTGACAAGTGTAGGTACAGTGCCCACTTCCTTAAGAAACAGAAAACTGAAATGGGAGACTACCGAACAGTGGAACCTAGGGCTGGACTTAGGCTTCCTGGACGAACGCATCGGATTAACCGTAGACTGGTATCGTAAAACGACTCGTGATTTGTTGCTGAATACTGCACTTCCCACCTCTTCCGGTTATTTCAGTGCCATGAAGAATGTAGGAAAGGTACGCAATCAAGGTATCGAGTTCACATTGAACACGACCAATATCAAGAACCGTCATTTCTCATGGACTACTAACTTTAATATCGCATTCAACAAGAACAAAGTATTAGAATTGGCCGAAAACCAATCTTCTCTGTTGAGTGCAGCCAAATTTGACCAGAACTATAACTCTCAATACAGCTACATTGCCAAAGTGGGTTATCCGATGGGAATGATGTACGGATTCATCTACGAAGGTACATACAAATACGAAGATTTCGACAAAGTAGGTGATACATATACACTGAAACGCAATGTTCCGTATTTCTCTTCCGAAAGTAATACACAACCGGGTATGCCGAAATACGCAGACCTGAATGGTGACGGTATCATCGACGATAACGACCGCACTATGATCGGTAACGGTATGCCGAAACATACGGGCGGATTTACCAACAATTTCGAATACAAAGGATTTGACTTGAGCATCTTCTTCCAATGGTCGTATGGAAACGATGTATTGAATGCCAACCGCCTGTTCTTCGAGAACAGCAATAAGACACGTGACTTGAACCAGTACGCAAGTTATGCAGACCGTTGGACACCGGAAAACCCGGAAAGTAATATTCCGAGAGCTACCGACTCCGGTTCCAACAAAGTGTTCTCTACACGCATTATCGAAGATGGTTCTTTCCTTCGTCTGAAAACCGTATCTTTAGGATATACACTGCCGAAACAACTGACCAAGAAATGGAAGATAGACAATGCACGTGTATTCGTTGCCGGTCAAAATCTATGGACATGTACAGGATATTCCGGTTATGACCCGGAAGTATCTATCCGTGAAGGCGCACTGACTCCAGGACTGGACTTCTCCGCTTATCCGAGAGCCTACTCTATCAGTTTTGGTATAAACTTAGGTTTTTAATCAATCATCCTTCAAACAATTACGTATATGAAAACAATAAAAATAATCATCATATCACTTCTTATCGGACTTAACCTGACTTCCTGCGATTTCCTGGAAAAAGACCCGACATACACCACTCCTGAAAACTTCTTCAAAAATGAAGCGGACGCTACCTCTTGGCTGACAGGAACCTATGCCATTCTGGGACAAAGTTCCTTCTACGGAAATGAATTCTTATACCTTGTAGGAGGTGACGATCTGGGACACTATGGTGGTGCCAACCGCGGACCTAATAAAAGTGGGTTGATCTGTAACAATGCCAATACAAGTGATCCGGCCGTTGCAGCATTGTGGTACACATTATACTCCGGCATCAACAGAGCCAATATTTTCCTGGAAAATATTGATGCAGTGCCCGATATGAACGACGACACCCGCAAGCAATACAAAGCCGAAGCCCGTTTCTTACGCGCATTCTATTATTTTACTTTGGTAGAATGTTGGGGAGATGTACCTTTCAAGACTACTTCTACAGAAGATGCCTATAACCTCTCCATTCCACGTACGGACAAACAGACGATTTATGATTTTATCATTAAAGAGATGTATGGTTCTGCCGAGGATCTCAAATCCGCCCAAGATTTGAACTACTTGCCGGGACGTGTTTCCAAATCGGCAGCTTGGGGTATGTTGGCACGGGTATATATGTTCAGAGCCGGCGAACCTAAGCGCGACAAGGAAGTAGGTTTAGCCAACAGTACGACAAATGCAGAGATTACAGAATACTTCAAGAAAGCGAGTTACTATGCACAGTTAGTCAGAAACGAAGGACATTCACTGACTGCCAAATATTGGGATTTCTTTATCGACATTTGCTCTGATAAGTATAACACAGCTCTCAATAAGGATGGTGCCAAGGCTAATGAAAGTATTTGGGAAGTAGAATTTGCAGGTAACCGTTCAACGGATGTACGTGCAGAAGGTAGAATCGGTAATATCATTGGTATTCAGGGTAAAGATCTTTCTTCCAAAGCATCCATCACCGGTAAAGGTGATCCGGGTTATGCATACGCTTTTATCTGGAATACTCCTAAACTGCTCGAATTGTATGAAGCAAACGGTGACATTGACCGTTGCAACTGGAACATCGCTCCATTCACTTACACCCAGTCAGCAGGAGAAGGTACTCCGGTAGACGGTCGTGAATTTGTAAAGGGAAAAAGAGATGAAGTGGAACAACAATACTGGGACAAATCCTTCAGCTATGGTAAAACAGAGCCGGGTTCCACTTACGGTGATCGTGAATCGAAGAACGATGCCAATAAGAACCGCAACAGAGCTGCCGCCAAATATCGTAGAGAATATGAGGCAGACAAGAAGAGCAAGAACGATACTTCCATCAACTTCCCTCTTCTCCGTTACTCTGACATTCTGCTAATGATTGCAGAGGCGGAAAATGAAGTCAACCATGGTCCTAATGATCTGGCTTATGAATGTATCAACGCAGTAAGAGAGCGTGCAGGAATCAACAAGCTTGCTGCAAATCTGGATGAAACCAACTTCCGGAAGGCTATCAAAGACGAACGTGCAATGGAACTCTGTTTCGAGTACACACGTCGTTTCGACCTGATCCGTTGGGGAGACTATTACAAACTGATGCAGGAACAAGTGGACAAGGCACAGGCTGACGAATCCTGGAAGTTCGGAATCAATGTATATACTTACTTCAATATTCCGAAGTCTTACAATTATTTCCCGATTCCTGCCAATGAAATAGGATCAAACGGTGCTATCAAGACGAATAATCCGGGTTGGTAATTCTCTTAATAACTTTAAAAAGAAAAGGACATGAAAACAATATATAAAAGTTTGATGACTATCGCTTTTGCCGGACTATCCCTGGCTTCATGCGACAAGGAATTAAAAGAAGAAACAGCAATGGAAGTGGGTGTGGTGACAGACAGCAATGTCAGCTTCGATGGCAAAACTGTGACTGTAAAAAAAGGAAGCCCTGTAACGTTCAGCTTCGATGGCGACCCTGATTTTATCAGCTTCTTCAGTGGAGAAATAGGCCATGAATACAAACATCGGGACAGAATTGAAATGCAACCGGAAGACGTAGAAAAATGTGAAATCAATTTCTCTATATTATATGACTATGGCAATGCGAAAACCATCGAAGGTTCTACTCACATATTAATATCCGATCGATTTGGAGGAATTAGTGGCAACAACGTGGAAAAAGACAAAGAAGCTGTTACTAACTGTGACTGGACGGAACTTGTCAGCCAGGAAGATCTTCCCAAAGCAACCAAAGTTACTAAAGACTATTCTTGCCCTTTGACTTCTTACTTGGGCAAGGAAATCAGCATTGCTTTCCGCCTGAATCCCCTTGACAACAGCGCTACAATGCCTGTTATACATATTAAAGGATTACAACTTAATCTAGAATTCAACAATGGGAAATCAACCACAATTAATGCAAAGAACTTCGAATTCTCGGCTTTAAATGTAACCTACAATTTAGATGATCTTTCAAAAAACAACACTCATCTTACCAAACTGAAGGAAGCATTAGGAAACAAAAATCTCACACTTGAAGAAATGAAAAGTGCTGAATATGCAGACAAGATAGCATACACCACAGTGGATGGTAATATTCCTTATTTTTGGAGAATTAGCCAACCAAACGATTTCGTAACTAGCGGGGGTAGCAAAGATTATACCAAAGGAGATACTTGGCTTATTTCCAATCCAATCCTCCTCAATGGTTCCTGCGATCCTGACGCTGGTGTAGCCATCAAAAATATCTCGCAAACATTAGAGATATACTCACATACCTACGAGGAGGCCGGAACATATACCGCTACATTCGTAGCCAACAATGCAAACTACGTCCATCAAGGTGGTCAAGTAGTACGTGAACTGACTATAAACGTTGTAGAATAAAAGCATATCCCCCAATTTTTCTAACCTTCAATCATAGAAAACGTTTATAAAAATCAGACTTTAATCAATTTAACATCAGAAAGAGAGGGACCGCGAGGTTCCTCTCTTTTACTTTTACCATATCTTTCCACCCTCTTCCCTTTCTTCTCCTCCGAAAAAGCATTTTTCTTTACTCAACTAGCGTATAAATCAACATTTATATATAAGTTTGCACAAAAATAAAAACAATGCAAAAGACTCTTCCTATTCATTTTGCCCCATTACAAGGTTACACCGAAGTGTTTTACCGTAATGCTCATGCTGCCTGCTTCGGAGGTATAGATACTTATTATACCCCATTTGTACGACTCGAAAAAGGCGGATTTCGCCATAGAGATGTCCGAGGAATCGAGCCCGGGAATAATCAAGTACCCCATCTGATTCCACAACTGATAGCTCCCTCTTTTGAGAAAGCAGAAAAAATCTTATCCCTACTCATTGAAAAGGGATATAAGGAAGTCGATATCAATATGGGGTGCCCTTTTCCCATGCTGGCTAAACGCCACAATGGTTCCGGTATTCTTCCTTATCCCGAAGAAGTGCAAGCGTTACTTAGCTGGCTGATTACGGAATATCCGCAAATTAGTTTTTCTATCAAAATGAGGTTGGGTTGGGAAGATCCGGAGGAATGTCTGAAACTGGCTCCGATTATCAATGAGCTCCCCCTACGACAAGTGGTTATGCATCCCCGCTTGGGAAAACAGCAATATAAAGGAGAAGTCGACCTTAAAGCGTTTGAAGCCTTTCAGGGAGTCTGCAAACATCCGCTCATCTATAATGGGGATATCAATAGTGTAGAAGATATTCACCGCATTCAGGAACAGTTTCCCGGACTAGCCGGAATGATGATAGGACGGGGATTACTTGCCAACCCGGCATTAGCTTTGGAGTATAGACAAAACCGTGCACTCGAGTTCGATGAAATGAGAGAAAAATTGCAATCTATGCACAAATGCGTATACAATCAATATGCCGAACAGTTGGAAGGAGGAGACGAACAACTTCTGAACAAAATGAAAACTTTCTGGGAATATTTAATGCCGCAAGCAGACAGAAAATTACTGAAAGCAATTCATAAAAGCACAAGTCTCAATAAATATAATCAGGCAATCCTTGCCTTTTTTAATCAACGATGAACTGATAACCAGTAATTTTACGTAATTTTGCGCCCGTTTACAAACATGCACATTATGAAAAAATACATTCTAATCTTTCTTTGTCTGATAACCGTATCGGGCAGTTTCGCACAAATGCAGGATTTCAAGTTCAAATTCTACGGACAGATTCGTACTGACTTCTATTATAATAGTCGTGCTAACGAAGAAACCGTAGACGGATTGTTTTATATGTATCCAAAAGACAAAGTGCGTGATCCGGAGGGGAACGATTTGACCTCAACACCCAACAGTAACTTCTATACTTTATATTCACGCCTTGGAGTAGACGTTGCCGGTCCAAAACTGGGAACAGCCAAGACGTCTGCCAAAGTAGAAGTCGACTTCCGCGGCACAGGCACTTCTTATTCGGTCATTCGCCTTCGTCATGCTTATTTGAATCTGGATTGGGGTAAATCGGCTTTATTGCTCGGGCAAAACTGGCATCCGTTATTCGGAGATGTGTCTCCGCAGATTCTTAATCTCTCCGTAGGAGCACCGTTCCAACCATTCAGCCGTGCGCCACAAATTCGTTATCGCTATACAAACAAGAATTTCCAACTTACCGGAGCCGCAGTGTGGCAATCACAATATACTTCACAAGGACCGGAAGGGAAAACACATAAGTATCTGAAGCAAAGCTGTATTCCCGAAATTTACTTAGGATTAGACTATAAAAGTAAACAATTGCAAGCAGGAGTAGGCGTCGAAATGCTTTCACTGAAACCTAGAACGGAAGCAATACTCCATCATTATTTTACAGACCCGTATACCGGCTATATGCATTCAATGGAAACAACCTTCAAGGTGGACGAACGCATTACCACCCTGTCCTACGAAGCCCATGTAAAATATACGAATAAAGATTGGTTTATAGGTGCGAAGAGTGTATTAGGATCCAATCTGACACAAGCTTCCGGTTTGGGTGGATTCGGGATCAAGTCTGTCAACGAACAAACGGGAGAACAAGAATATACTCCGATACGTTTCTCCAGCTCTTGGTTCAACGTTGTCTACGGACAGAAATGGAAGCCGGGAATCTTCGTAGGCTATGCCAAGAATCTGGGAACAAGTGATGCACTATATGCTCCCAAAGGAAATGATGCAAAACTTTATGGAACAGGAACAGACCTTAACCAATTAGTTACGGCAGGAGCAGAACTGACCTACAATGTCCCCCACTGGAAATTCGGGTTGGAATATACATTAAGCTCTGCATGGTATGGTTCGCTCAATACGTCCAATGGGAAAATTCAAGATACCCATGCCGTATGTAACAACCGTATTGTTGCCGTTGCCATGTTTATGTTCTAACCTCTCTATACAATTATTTTAATTATATATCTGTCACCTGTCACCGATTGCTGCTTAACGGTTTGATTATTAACAATTAACACCGTGACAGCAATAGGTGACAGCAGTGTGACAACAATAATGCTGTCACCAGAAACAGATAAACTACATTTCACAACGCGGAGGTATTCACTCTGGAAGCTCCAGGCAATCCTATTTATTTCATGAATGCATTACCTTTGTTTCTCGTGGGGAAACTTTTAGTTTCAAGGCTTGAAACCAAAGGTTTTGTAGTGTACTGAATAAGTTGACACTTCTCAAATTCGAAATTCACATGGAAGAATTAAAAAAGAAGTACACTCCTTACACAGAATCTGAACGAATGTCGTATATTCGTGAGTATTTATCGACTTCCGAAACGAAGTATCAGTTTGCCAAGCGTACGGGTATTTGCCGTCGTTTGCTGATTCTTTGGCTTGATAAGTATCATATAAATGATAAAGTTATGAGTACAGAACAACCCTCTTTAAGCAAAGCCTCTGATGAGTCTCTCAATGAACTGGAAAAAGAACTCGCTGCATTGCGTGCCGAAAACCGCAAACTTCAGCGTGCCCTTCAGGAGGAAAGTCTTCGTCATGAAGCTTGTGAGGAATTGATTAATCTTGCGGAGTCAACCTATCACATCAAGGTTCGAAAAAACTCCGATGCCAAGTAATCGACACCTTGTCACAGGGGAACTCTGCCCGTCATATGCGCGGCAGTCTGCAGTTCCTCTGTGATTACTTCGGCATAACCAGACAAGGTTATTATAAGCATGTCAACAGAAAAAAGGAAATAGACATCCTCACATCAAGCATTGTGTTGTATTGTAATGAGTTACGTAAACTTATGCCCAAGGCTGGTATGCGTGAACTCTATGCATGCTGCCTTCGCAAGTTTGGTGTCAGGATGGTCATTGGACGTGATCAATGCTATAATATTTTTCGTGCCAATGGCCTTTGTCAACGTGTCAGACGTGTGAGGCCAAAGACAACAAATTCCAATCATAATTATTACATTTATCCAGACCTGCTGAATGTCACGCCTAAATTTGTAGCTGACACATTCGGTTCAATGGTTGTAGCGGACATAACCTATGTTGCCACGTGCCAGGGATGGGCTTACCTGTCCCTTCTTACCGATGCGGGCAGTCGGGCCATAGTCGGATATGCCCTGTGCAAAACACTCGAAGCGGAAGGTCCTTTAAAGGCACTGAGGATGGCTATGGACTTTTACAACAGATACAATGTTGATTTGAATAATCTGATACACCATTCTGACCGGGGAGTGCAATACTGCTCAAACCTGTATGTAGGTATGCTCAAGAAACATCATATTAATATCAGTATGACTCAGTGTGGGGATCCGCTACATAATGCTCTGGCTGAACGGATGAATAACACGATCAAGAATGGGTGGCTTTTTGACTGTACAGATGACAGCTTTGAACAATTGGATAAACGTATAGCCGATGCCATATATGCATACAATTATGTTAGACCGCATCAAGGCATACAAATGAGAACTCCGATGGAATATATTCGTAAATGCAGTGGAAAGGTAGCTGAAGTCCCGCTCGTCGGGACGGGTGCTCCCGCCCCTATTCTTATGGATTACGCAAGCGAATTTTGATAATTTCTCGAAAAAAAAG
>OJMM01001722.1_pt1 | contig 12412 bp, 10 predicted proteins | sample 1597231 | NCBI WGS metagenome assembly OJMM01 (sample SAMEA2452128, study PRJEB22498) | human gut metagenome | reverse complement strand
AGATACGGCTGACCTGCAAAAACATCCACTACAGCCTTTGCAGCATCCGCCTGGAATTTCTGATGCTTAAATTGTAGCTTCATTATACGACACCTCCTTCCAATGCTTTGGTGATATATGGTAATGCTGCGATGCCAACCTCAACACCTTTTTCGGCAATCCATTTGAGAACATTCCCAGTTTTCTCCCATCGTTTTTGCTTGTCACTTTCGACAGAAATTGAAGCAAGTTTTCCAGACAGAATCTCTTTATCTTGCTCAGAGAGTTCCGAAGAAGGCAAATCATTTATGTTTTTTATTGTTTGCTCCAAAGATACTGTTACAGTGTTTGTCATATCTTGACTTACCTGTTGGGTGACATTTACGGTTCCATCGGAATCTTTCAAATGGCGAAATAAGCCAGATGCAAGATTCAATCTATAATTAGTAAGCTTTGCAGACAGTAACCTTGCATCTCCTATGAAGTCAACAGCAGTATTACCTCCCCAATGTTTTGCCACATTGTAATTATCCAACTCGTTTCTCAACGACTCAATCTCTGAATCGTACACCGCAATAACTTCTGTTTGTAATCTTTCGGCGGATGCAATGTCGTTCTCTTTTACAGCGGCATTGAGTTCCGCTATATAGCTTTCAAGCATCTTAAGCTTTTCTTCCATAAAATGTGTCATGCTGTGTATCCCCCTATTAGATAACCTTTACTCTTGTATCTGGTGCTAACAGTTTGAATACCTCAGTTACATTGATTTTGGCAGGGCTGCCGTTAAAGCTGCTGTCACGGAACACAGCACGGAGCGGCTGACGCTTTGCAATGGTCTTTACAACCTCATCTGGAATGTTCTCATCGAAACAAGCAATCAAGTCACCATCATTGTAGGTGTGAACAGTGCAACCGCTGATTTCCTCGGAAGTGTAAGGCATGGATAGAGGCAGACCCCACTCAAGCAGGCAACCGAACAACAAATCAAGGTCAGTACGGTCTTCCTTGATGTTGGATTCCAGTGCCGCGAGCATCCCCTGATCGTAGTCATCGGGGGCATAGTAGACGTCCTTCATATTGGTATCGTCCAGCTTGAGGACGCGGAAGCCGATGTCAAGGTCTTGCGTGGTCAGGGGGCTTTCCGACTTGATCTTATCCCCAGCACGGCGAATACGCTCCTTGCCGATTTCACAGATGTTCTTGTAGCCCGCTTTGTAGGCTTCGCTCTGCTCATCGCACTCTTCGGGGAGCTGTACCATAATGAACTTGCGGTGTCCGCCATCCTCGGCGTTTTTACTCATGACAGCATGAGCAGTTGAAGCCGAACCGGAAAAGAAATCAAGTACAACAGAATCAGCTTTTAAGTTTGCAAGGGTAAGAAGCCGTTGCATCAAACGCTGCGGTTTAGGCCCGCTAAAAAATCCACCATCAAGAAGTTTTGAAACTTCTTGCGCACCTTCTTGACTGTGACCAACATCCTTAAAGAACATAATGGAAGTCGGTGCCATTCCTTCATGCTTTAAGTCAGTGAGAAATCGCTTTATTCTGGGAACGCCGTTTCCGTCCGGACCAAACCAAATTCTATTATCTTGGAGTCTCTCCAAAAATGCTTTTTTGGAGAGCCTCCAGCAGCGACCTGCTGGAGGCTCTATTACTCGCCCCGAAGGGGCGGTAATAGGATAATCACACTCAGCATTATAGGTTTTTACCGAAATGTCACTCGACATCCATACTCCGCGCGGATCATTATCCGGATTTGAATAACGAGCATTGGCTTCCTTAGTTCTCGGCAATCTGCCAATAACAAACTGCGTTATGTTCTTTGCGTACATAAGCACATAATCATGACTGTTCGAAATGAAGCGTGCATCATTTTTTGGCGAGAACGCTCTTTCCCATACCAACTGTGCTACGAAGTTTTGCCCGCCAAATACTTCATCACAAATCTTCTTGAGGTTTTCAACTTCATTATCATCAATGCTGATAAAGATAACCCCATCATCCGTCAGCAGATTTCTCGCCAGCATCAGTCGTGAATAAATCATGCTACACCAGTCGGAATGAAACCGTCCGTTGGTGTCGGTATTCTTGAACAGGCGGTTTTCGTCCTCGTCGTACATTCCCATCTGTGCGTTTTCTTCTTCCTGCGAGCGCACGAAATCATCGGCATAGATGAAGTCGTTTCCGGTATTGTACGGTGGGTCGATATAAATCATCTTAATCTTGCCGAGATAGCTTTCTTGCAACAGCTTGAGAACTTCCAGGTTGTCACCCTCAATGTAGAGATTCTCGGTGGTGTCCCAATTAACGCTGTCCTCTTTGCAAGGGCGCAGGGTCTTGCGGATAGGCTTGTTGGCTTCTACAATGGCAGCCTTTTTGCCAACCCAGGTAAATTCGTAGGCTTCGTCGCCCTCGACAACATCACCGGAAAGCATCTGACGGAGCAGGTCAAAGTTGATGGCTTTTTTCAGCTTGCCGTCCTCGCCCTTGGTTTCGGTGATGCAGTTTGGAAACAACGCACCGATTCTCTCTATGTTTTGAGCCGTCATGTCAACGGACTCCATTCTCATTTTATCCATTAGTTGGAACCTCCCGTTATTTTGATTAAGAATTTCATGACAACACTTGTTAACTCTATAATGTACTCGATTTCATTTCCATTTACAGCGTCATTGTGCTTAACATGATTATTCTGAAAGTCTGTGTAATACTTGATTACTTGTTGAACCATGTTTCTTAATTCGACAGATGCACCGGATGTTTTAAGTACCGAGCCTATCTCTGGAATTTGGTTCTCAAGACTTTTGTTATTGCCAAGAACATCCTTGACGAGCAACTCAAAAGCGAGCCTCATGTCATCCAGGGTGTTTCGTTCAAAAATACCACCTTCGTATTTAGCAAGCGCACTTTCATACTGCTTCAAAGCGTTGGGGTGTTTTGACAGCCAATGTTTGGTCTTCTGTATTAACTCCGTTTCACTGATTTTTTCGGTCGCCAGATTTCCGTATCGCGTAAAGAGTTTTATTTTCAACTCCTTTACCTTTTCAATGTCACACAGCGCAGGAATTTCACAGAGTTCCTTGATAATACGAAATTGTTCTGCCGCCTCAAAAACTCGAAGATTTTCTTTGAGAGCAGTTCTTTTGTTTGGAGCATCGAAGGGATATGCTCCATAAGGGGTCTTGCGATTATAATCGATAGCATACGAATTGCAATACTCTACAATTTTCATACCGCTAAGTCCTGCATTGGTATCCGCAAGAATATCACAGGCATAAGATAAAAACGCATCATCTAATTTTGCCATATCACTTCAACACCTCCAATTCTTTTTTCAGCTTCTTCAAATGTGCATTCAGTTCCATCTGCTTGTTCAGTTGCTTTTCGCTTTTGATTTTCTTTTGCAACTTTGCAATCTGCGTCTGAAGAGCCTGACGCTTTTCATCACGGTCAACGGCCTCTTTCAGTGTCTCGCCGGAAGTGGATGCTGCAAGGGCATCTCCGGCAATCTGACGGACAAAGTTTTCATACACACTGTCCACGGACAGACCTTCCAGTTTCAGCGGAAGTGCGTCCTCATCCATCCATTCGGTGGAATAGTAGCGGTTTACCTTAAAAGCTGTGTTGCCGCCGGATTCTTCTTTGTATCCGATGATGGCTTTATACTTGCCCTCATACTCCAGGATGAACAGAATGTGGTACGGTATTTCTTTGTCGATCTGGCGTAAAAAGCTGTCATCCAGTATCTGACTGTTCAGCTTTACCTCAAACACCTCAAGTTCCGTTACGGCAGTGCCGGGAGCGAGGTTGGTGGTAGAGGCTGCGATTTTATTGCACCAGTAGATTGTTTTTATTTGGTCTATGAACACCTTTTTCAGAGCCGGGGTTACGGTAAGGTTGTCATAAAATTTTTGTTTTGGAATTCGTTTATTGAATTCCGTTGTTTTTGGTAATCCGAGCATTATCCGACCTCCTTACTTAACCACAAGGAAACAGATAAGTTCAAAATCATCCAGTCCGGAAATATCCGACATGAGGGCAGAAGTGCCGCCTGCGGAGAACAGACTGTCGATATCACTTTCTTCCTTGGTATCGATGATGGAGTTGATTGCTTCGCTCAACAGTTCGGACAGTTCTGCCATATCCCTGCCGTCATCGGTCTCTGCATTAAATTTACGGCAGAGGTCATGGACTGGTTCGCTCTTGCCACGGCAAAGCAGTCGCACATCATCAAGCAGTTTCTTCGGGTTCAGATAATCGCAGATGATTTCTCCGTCCATACCGATATAAACCATATAGAACGGATGAATGCGATTCTGATTGTCGATGTTCACGCTCTTGTTGATGTTCTTCAGTACGAAGATGACGCCTTCCGGCAATTCTTCGGTTGCAGGAACAACAGCGTGGAGACCACGAGGCTTTTTATCCATATCGCCGTGGGTCTTCACATATTCCAGAAGGTCAAGACGGAATTCGTTCAGCCCCAAGTCCATAATGGAGATACCTTCGGACATATCCTCGATATCGACCACTTCCTCCTGGAGGCGTTTTAGCTGCTGCTTTCTGTATTCCAGGTCGCCTTTTTCTTCGGCATTGATGAGGTCATCATCACCCGTGGAGGTCATAACCGTAATCTTCATACGGGTCTCAACTCTCGATTTCAGATTGATGTAATCATCAAGCGTAAGATCGGGCCAGAAGTTCACAAGCTGAATGGTGTCGTTGGTGCTGCCGATACGGTCAATACGTCCGAAACGCTGAATAATACGCACCGGGTTCCAGTGGATATCATAGTTCACCAGATAGTCGCAGTCCTGCAGGTTCTGACCTTCGGAGATACAGTCGGTGGCAATCAGAATATCAATATCCACCTTGCTGTTCGGCATCAGCACATCCCGCCCTTTAGACTTCGGTGAGAAGCAGGTCAGTACATTGTTGAGGGTTGCCTTGAAACCGCTGATTGTGGTCTTGCCGTCAATGCTGCCCGTAATCACAGCGGTGTTCAGACCGTATTTCTTCTTTACAAAGGCACTCATATTGTCATAGAGATATTCTGCTGTATCCGAAAATGCAGAGAACACAAGCACCTTTTTATTTCCGGGGTTAATCGGGTTCTCAATTTTCTGAGACAGAAGAGCCAGGAGTTCCTGCAGCTTGCTGTCATGCTCCGGGGTGATATCCGCAACCATAAGTGTCAGCAGTTCCAAAACCTCTGCATCCTGCTTCAGTTCGGTGCGCCAGGTCTTATAATCCATATCGGCCAGGTCGATTTTTACCTTCTTGCCAACGGAGAAATAGTCGGTGTTGCCATCGTCCATATCAAATTCGGACTCCTGCGCCTCGTACATGGTAATATCTGCGGCACCGTATTGTTCAAAACGGTTGATATCATCAATGGTGCTGTCGATGAGACCTTTGATTCTCGTCAGTGTCAGCTGGAAAGAATGAACGGAACTTTCCAGACGCTTCAGAAGGTTAATGCTCATCAATCGGCGGATACCTTGCTCACGGCCACTCTGCGTAAGGTTATCTCCCTTGTTGTGCGTGAGTTCCATATACTTCTGCATCTTACTTGGGAAGATGTAATTGGATGGTGTATAGATGCACAGGTTCAGCAACATCAGCTGGGCATAGATTTCATTATAGTTTATCGCACTCTCCAAATCGGTGAGGCATGGACGCTTGGAAATAGGCGGCAGCCGTTCCGGGAATTTGCCGATTTCCGATGCGTTATAGTATTTTTCAATGTGCTTTCTGGAGCGGGCGATGGTTACGCTGTCCAGAACTTCAAAGAAGTCAAAATCAAGGGTGCGGAGCAGTGCATCCGTGGAGCGTTCCTCTGCAGGCAGTTTACCCCAGGCATTGAACGCCTTCTGTGCCTGCTTGAAAATGTCCTCGATGGACTTCTTGGTATTCAGCCTGGAATTGATATTTTCGGAGTCGCCCTCATAGGCAATCGCAAGCTGATTCTTCAAGTCCACAAAGCGGTTGTTAACAGGAGTAGCGGAAAGCATCAGCACCTTGGTTTTTACACCGGAGCGGATAACCTTGTCCATTAACTTCACATAGCGGTTCTCCACAGTGTTGCTGTGCGTACCGATACCGTTTCGGAAGTTATGGCTTTCATCGATAACAACCAGGTCGTAGTTACCCCAATTCAGACGGTCAAGGTCAAGACCGTTGGAAGTGCCGTGACTACGAGAAAGGTCTGTGTGGAACAGAACATCGTAATTCAAGCGGTCGGAAGCAATGGGGTTATTCACATAGTTATCTTTATATGTATTCCAGTTCTCGGCCAACTTTTTCGGGCAGAGGACAAGAACGGACTTATTTCGATTTTCATAATATTTCACAACTGCCAAAGCAGTGAAGGTCTTACCGAGACCAACGCTGTCTGCCAGGATGCAGCCATTGTATTTTTCCAGTTTGTTGATGATGGCGAGAACGGCATCACGCTGGAAGTCATACAGCATCGACCAAATCTTGCTCTCTTTGAACCCGGTAGCTTCATTCGGCAGTTCATCCTCTGAAATATCATCCAGGAATTCGCTGAAAACATGGTACAGTGTCATGAAGTAGATAAACTCAGGAGCGTTCTCATTATAGGCACTGCTGATGCTATCGATAATTTCCTCGGTGACATCCTGCATTTTACTTTTGTCATTCCACAGAGTTTCAAACAGCTGCATATACTGGGTCGAGAACGGAGCCTCCATACGGTTGACCATATTATAGCTGTTGTTGCCACGCTCACAGCCGATATCCACAGTGGTGAAACCACCGAGCGGCATATAGGCAACCTGCTCGGCAGAAGCATCCACCGTCATGAAACCTCCCATGTTTTCTCCCGTGGTGTTGGACTTGAAGGTTGCCTTTTTGCGAATCCAATCAGCGCATTCTCTGGCAATTGCCTTCTGGGTCATTTCATTACGCAGCTTGATCTCAAATTCCGTGCCATACAGACTGGTTTCACGGGAAAGACGTGGAATGTAAAACTCCCGCTTTGCCTTGGATGCTTTCTCTGTTGTAAAGGTCGGAGAAGTAAAAATGAACCGGAATTCTTCAACCGAATCAAGCTGTTTCTTCAATTCCTTGTAAGCGTACATAGAGAAACAGGCGGCTGCGATGGAAACCTTGCTGCCCTTGGAAATGGTTGTCACCATATCATCTTTTACGATTTCTTTTATATTGTCATAGATTTTCATTGGTTTACCCTTCTTTCCAGGAGCCTCAGCATCATCGTACCTGTTGCTCCTTAGACAGACTGTCTTATTTGATTTCCCACACAAATGTGGCGGTGTCGCTCACATCGATATCATCCGGTTCGATGTCGATGGACTTGCAACCTATCATCGGCATCGCGTCCTCGCAGCAGTCATAGCGAGTGTGGGAGTAGATATCAAGCTCGCCCCAGTTGTAGTCAATCGCAATCAGGTCGCCCATAGTAACGCCGGAAGCCTCACACAGGATTTCGGCTTTTCTTTTTGCGTTGACGGTTGCGGAGCGGAGCATTTCTTCGTTGATGGCGGTTGCATCTTTAACGGTAAATGCCACGGACAACTGCGGATGAGACAGGCAACCTGCGATTGCTGCGAGTGCCTGGGACAGTCTGCCCATATCAAAATCAAAGCTGAGTTTCAGATTGTGGGTTACCTCGTAACCATTGAAAACGCTTTTATAATTTCCGTTTCGGTCTTTCACACGGTCATAATCCGTGCGGACATTGAAGTTTGTGGTCTTAACTGAGCCTTTTTCAAATCCGATGGCTGCGAAGGTTTCGTTCAAATGCTGAATGTGGCTTGCTGCCATATCCATAGCTTTATCATAATCCATATGGTTGGATTCCAAGGTCATGGAAAGCACGACATAATCCGGTTTTGCCGATGCTTTACCGATGCCTTTAACAGTAATTGTTCTGGCCATATCTATACCTCCATTTTGGGATTTTTTCATTTTTCCATAGTACCATTCTATCGTCCTATGTGTACTATAAAACGGACAGTTAGTCCTTGATGGTCTCCAAAATATCCTCGATAGTACAATCAAGGGCTTCGCAGATACGCAGCAAAACATCAGTCTGGATATTATCGCCTCTGCCTAATTTGGCAACGGAGGCGGAACTGATTCCTGCGACTTCCATCAAATCTTTTCGTTTCATATTCTTATCAATCAACATTTTCCAAAGTTTGTTATAGCTGATTTTCATGTCAATCCTCCTTAAAAAGCGTCAAACCAATCGTCGGAAGAAGGTTTGTTGTTGATGGACTTGTCCATCTGCTCTGTAAATTTACGCATTTCATTGTATTCTTTTTTGAGAGGGAATGTATCATCTTCCATAAATTCAATCAGTTCACGGAATCTGTCACGCCTACGCATAAGCTCGGACACTTCAATTTCCCAAGACACACCCTCAATTTCGGGTTCGCCGTGCATATCGATATATTCTGCATCCACCTGGTCAAGTTCAATCGTTTCTGTAAAACACCGAACCTTACCATCTACATACTGGCGAGATTTTTCGATGGAAACCCATTCTTTTCGATTACAATAATCAATAACATCCGGCCATTGCACATTATATAACTCGCCGTTGTGTCGGTGTAGGGTTTCGTTCACTATAAAGTCATACAGATAGGATTCTGGGTCATTTTCGTAGAAATCACCCGGTTCACCTTCTTGGGCGAATATGGTTGAATACATCTCTTCCATGAATGTCCAGTAGCCATTATCAGCATCGCATCTCGCCCATAACCCTTTTAGGAAAGGCAGGAATATATAGCGGTCAATGCGATCTGGAATCATATCGTAGAGCATATCAAAGGTTCGGTCACCCTGCATACGCTTGCGTTGATGTTCAAAGAATTCGCCGATACGCTCCAATTGGTCATCCATCTGATTTGAGAAGAATACGGCACTGAAATATTCCTGGAAGGAACGGTGAATGAAATAATACTTTTCGCCTTCCTTATACATGATGCAAAGATTGTCCGTTAAATCCAACAGGAAATCACGAGCCGTGGCAGTCGTCTGTATTCTTTGGTGAGCAAGCACCTTATTCATATACTCTGTAAAACTTTGAGCCGTGAACTCCAACACTTCTGCCTTATATGTTCTTGCACAGAATTCTGCAAAATAGATAGCAAAATCTTCTGGGGACAAATTTGTATGCATCGGGCGAACATACGCACCTTTTGAAGCATCATGCAGTCGTGCCATTGTTTCGTATGCTTTGGCGTAGAAAATGTGTCTCTTTGCAGGAACTTCACCGTAAGAGGTGTAAGTCATCAGCATGATGGTAAGCAACAGCGGATTGCTTGCGAATTGCTCGTGAGACCTAAACAGTTTTCTATCCAAGTCTTCTCTGAATTTCGCTTTTGCTGCGGGGTCGTGGTATTCCAACTTGTCGATGAGCTCCAGAGCCTTTGCTTTGCTGAAAGGCTCAATCTCACATACAAGGAAGTGACCAAACTGAATGAAATCGCAAGTCGGGCGGGATGAAAGCACAATGTGATTATTTTGATAAGCCTTAAGGAAACTCACAAGGTGCTTTTCAAATGTGTGTCTGAATGCAACAGGGATTTCATCCAAGCCGTCCAGCAAAATTAAGCATTTACCTTTTTTGAGCAGGGGTTCAAAATCAGCAAACTTCAAATCGTGGTCAAACTCATAGGCAGCCTTATAAATGAAATCTTCCATGTTGGCTTCCATGTCTGTGAAATTCTTCAGCGGCACAAGAATCGGCAGGATATGTTTCTCGTTATATCGTTCAGCATAGTACAAGAACAGGTGTCGCATCATCATGGATTTGCCAATACCACCTGTACCACGAATAATTATGTTTCCAAAGTAGTCGCAAGCAAGAAACTCTATAGGTCTGTCCTTTACTTTACCACTCACAGATTCATTAAGTGATTTTACTTTGATGTCATTCGGCACATAGATATCTTTGAAAGGATGCGGTGCCTCAGAATAAAGCAGTGTTTTTACAGTAGAGTAAAAAGCGGTGGCTTTTTCAAGGTATGTGTCAAGCAGATCGGGTTCATGAAGACCGTAGCTACCTCCTGCATTTACAGGTGCGGTAGCGTGTTCTTGTCCATCAAGATAAAACACCTGCTGTGAGTTTACGAATACTCGTCCTTCTTGAATATTCCTTACATCCGCAGCAACACCCGGTGTTATATAGGCAAACGGAATATCCTTTACAGCTTCTTCAAGTGCCGGGTCACGATAGTTTTTCCATTCACATTCCGGTGGCTGAACGGATACCTCTATGCTGTCGATAGTCTTATTGCCTATATTAGACACGAATTTTCTTTCAGAGCGGCTTTCACCGGAGTCATCAAGGAAATGGGAAATGGTATCCACACCCACGGTATTGTCATGGATTTTTGTGATGATATAGTGCCAAACGCCAAGCAAAAAAGAAGGTGTACAGATACATTCAATCTTTCTGAGTTCTGATTTTTTAACGGGCTGTCCGTATGGTCTAACATAAAATAAGGCATCACTTGGAATGGTGATATCTGCTTCAATTAAATCAATAAGGGCTGCAATGAGCCACGGTCCCTTGGTTCCCCAACTGATAGAGTTTTCGAGAAGACCATAGAACAAACCGAGATGTTCATAGTATTTTGTTTTGACCGTATGGTCGAACTGCTGAACAATCTGCTCATCTGTTAATCCAGCAGCGGGAGTATCCGAGGTTCGACACAGCTTATAATCCGAAGTAAATGTATTAAAGGAGCGTCCGGACGGCATCTGAAAGTCCGGATTTACAGAACGAACCAGGCGTGTCATTATCTCTGGATTACTCTTTCCATCGGCAGGTCTGCCTTCGCTCATTCGAAATGCTCTTCTTTGTCCTCTTGCCTCAAACAACAGCACAAGGAAGGTGCCGCCGCAGAGGCGCATATTTAATAAATTGGCCATTGTTTTCTCCTTTATCGTAAAAATTGACATTATTGACACTGTTGACATTATTGAGTGTCAGTGACTATTGAGCCTGACACTGCTGTCCTTATGATTAGTCTCAGAGGGTAACTCCTCTGGGACTTTTTTCTTGCATCCGCAGGTTTCGACTGCAAATGCCATATAGCTACCTTATATTATAACACAAATTTCTGCAAAATTCCAGAAGTTTAAGCGAGCGTTTGCAAATTTTTTATGTCAAAACTTCAAATTTTCGTTTAGCGTGTCTAATCGTTGCACATATCGGTGCAAATTCAAGGGCGCTGAAAGATGTAAGTGGAAAGGAAAACCGTTATTAAAGGTAGGCAGCCGACCTTAAACGGCTGTGAAAAATAAATATCGATTGTCTGAGTGCGCAATTAGGCAAGGGATACACATATCACTTTCGGAACGACTCCTACAGGAGTCTCTGAAAGCGGCACATGGGTAGCCTTACTTTGTTGCGCTCTTTTTTCGGACAAGGTGCCCTGGTGTAGCTGTGTAGACCTGTCTTTCCGCTCAGACGGAAAGGACAATCTATGAAAATCAAAATCCGCTACAACAACGAGTTCCAAAAGTTGGAGGTTGACCGTGATGAGATGTGGGTATCCCTCTCACTTGGCAGCACTGAGGGACTGACTGACTCCGAAATGGAAAAACGCATCCAGGACAAGTTTGATGAGATGTTCAACCGTCCGGAGTATAACAACTGGCATCGCCATGACCGCCACACCACCGGAACGGCAACCCCAAGACGCCTCGATGGAAAAAGAGGCTTTGTACAGGCGTCGGATGAAGAATCGGACGAGCCTGCTACCAACACTATCGACCTTTTCGGTGACAACACTGATACGGAACACAGAGAAAGTCAGTACGAATATGAAGCTCTGTGTGACCTGCTCCGTAAGCGTCTGAAAGCTGACCAAGCCGAACTGCTTATCCAGGTACATATAAATAAGGTTCCGAAACAGGAATACGCAGCCAAGCTGGGTATCAGTCCAAGTGCCGTTTCCCACCGTCTTGAGACCGCCGAGAAAAATTTCAAAAAAATATTTCCGACATCCTCAAGTTTTCGCCTTTCCCGTGGCTTTTAAGTAGAGGGTAATACAAAGAACCCTCGGAAAGGAGTCACGACAAATGAAGCATAATTTGAAAATCAGTGTTTCAAAGAAGCCAAAGGCAGACGGCATTGTAGCTTGCCGTACCATCGGTGTGAGGGAGAGATTCCTGCGTTTCCTCTTCGGTTCAAAACAGAAAATCACAATCCTCGTTCCCGGTGACACAGTGGAGGAAATCGCCATCTGCGAGTTTAAGGAAGGAGGAATCGAAAATGAGCCGTGTTAAGTTGATGCTCGATGTGATTGATGATGTGTGCAATGTAGCAGAGAGTCTGCAGAATCTTGCCGCCAGTCTGAAAACCCTGGTGCAGGCAATCGGTCTGGACGAACAGCCGAAATTGCCGAAGACGGAGGTCAAGGCAGTCCCC
>OJMM01001721.1_pt1 | contig 12413 bp, 9 predicted proteins | sample 1597231 | NCBI WGS metagenome assembly OJMM01 (sample SAMEA2452128, study PRJEB22498) | human gut metagenome | reverse complement strand
CCTAAACATCAACTACGAATACAGCGACCAGGGTGGCTACCCATACTTCTATCAAGGCAGCCTGGCTCCCGAAGCACAGAGCGAGCCGCTGAAGCCCTACATCGGAAAAATCTCCAATAACGCCCGCAGCAACTACTACCGCAACCTGCTGAACACGGGTCTGAACCTGGAATACCAGGCACAGCACTTCACGTTGAGCATGGTCACCGGCTACCAGTTTCTAAAGGACTGCATGGACATAGACCAAGACTTCACCGCCAACGACATCTATACCCTGCAACAGAAACAACGCTCCCACGCACTGAGCGAGGAAATCATCTTGAAGAGTAAAAGCGGCAGCCGCTGGCAATGGACCACCGGCGCCTTCGGCTTCTACCAATGGCTGAATACGGAAGCTCCCGTCACTTTCAGGGAAGCCGGAATGGGGATGCTGAACCAGATGTTGGGCAGTGTCATCCCATCGCAAATACAAGTAGAGATGGGACCGTCCATGAGTATGAATATCCTGCCCTCACTGGGCATCAGCAGCCGGACCATGCCCATCGGGGGCAGTTTCAACACTCCGCTGCTGAATGGGGCACTCTTTCATCAATCCACCTTCAGAGATTTATTCGGGCTGAAAGGAGTGTCGTTCACTGCCGGGTTACGCCTGGATTATGAGCGTATGAAGATGGATTACAACTCCGGCACCAGCCTGGACTACAAGGTGGGCATCAAGGGAGAAATGAAGCGGGGCGACGTCGTCATCCGCGAAATAGAGATGATGCCGGAGACGGCGCTGACCGTAGAGTCGCGCTACCAAGGAAACATTGATAAGGATTATCTTCAGCTGTTGCCCAAGTTTGCTTTGCAGTATGACTTTGCGCGAAACAGAGGAAATGTATATGCAGCGGTCAGCAAAGGTTACCGTTCGGGAGGCTACAACGTGCAGATGTTCTCCGACTTGCTGCAATCCAGTTTGAAGAATGACATGATGCGGCAAAGCAAAGAGGCGATTATGCCCAACGTGCCGGATGCCTACAAAGAGCTGGTGGGCAAATACTTCCCCGATGCGGGAGAGAATCCGGATGCAAAATCCACCACCGTCTACAAGCCCGAACAGACCTGGAACTACGAAATAGGAACACACTTGAATCTGCTGGACGGACGTCTGCATGCCGACGCCGCCATCTTCTGGCTGGAAACCCGCGACCAGCAGATTTCACGCTTCGCCCCAAGCGGACTGGGACGCGAAACGGCAAATGCCGGCAAAAGCCGCAGCCAGGGGGCAGAGGTTGCCTTGACGGCTGCCGTTGCTACGGACTTCACGCTGAATGCAAGTTATGGTTATACCTATGCCACCTTTAAGGATTACATCACCAACGAGAAAGTGAATGGGGAGCTTCAGGAAATCAGCTACAACGGCAAGTACGTACCCTTTGTTCCCAAGCATACCATGAACGTGGGCGGTCAGTACATCTTCCGCATCCGTCCGGGGCACTGGCTGGACCGCATCCAGCTGAATGCCAACTACACCGGTGCCGGACGCATCTACTGGACCGAAGAGAACAGCGTAAGCCAAGCCTTCTACGGCACGCTGAACGGACGCATCAGTTTCCAGAAAGGACATGGGCAGATTGATTTCTGGGTGCGCAATGCACTGGACAAAGAGTATGCTTCGTTCTATTTTGAGAGTATGGGGAACGGATTTATGCAGAAAGGACGGCCTGTGCAGGCGGGAATAGAGTTGAGGTGCAGGTTCTGATTGGAGAGCTTTGTCCCTCCGAAAGTAAAGGAAAATAGAAACGGTCGTTCGGGTACTTACACATTGCATACCCGAACGACCGTTTCTATGTTTCTATCTGACAGAGGAGAAGTTATCCTCTATGTACCCAGTTTTCAATTTCAATATTAGGTATTCTTTCCAGATGTTTCTTGTTTTCAGTAACCATTATCATTTGGTTAGCCACCGCTGTACATCCTATAAATAAGTCCAAATCCTCAATGGGAGTTCCTTGACTATATAAGGCAGCCTTACTCCGGGCATAACAACATAAAGCCGAGGACAAAGGCATTACCTTGATATCTTGGCAGAAATCAGTAACAAGCTGCAAGTTTCTCTCCACATTATTACTTCGCTCTGCACCGAACAACAACTCTGCTACCGTAACCTCCGAAATGCAACAATGTTCCCAGCCCACCTTTTCAATATGTTCGTCTACTCCAAATTTCTGACACATGAAGCGAACACAAATATTAGATCAAGCAAATATCGTTTCATTCGTCAAAGGGGCTAAAGTTTTCTTCTTTTCGAGAAAGGCGTGATGCATATATATCATCATTGATTTCATCAGAATCACGATTGTCCTTCCAACTACCGGCATACTTTGCAAGCATACGCTTAGTCAGCAATTTGCTATCTGCCGCTGTCGGAATGGAATGACTATTCTTATTCAAAACCTCCTTCATATATTTTCTGAGGCTCTCCAATGCAGTACTGCTATTGATATTGACTATCTCACGAATCAACTCCAATTTTCCGGCTTCCAACTCCAAACTACTCATAATCAATTCCTCCTTTTAAAAGTTCAACTACAAAGTTACATTTTCCTACTGAATATGGAAAAGTTACAAAGCTTTTTTATTCATTGATAGCTCCGCAATGTGGGCAGACTCCCTTCTCCCTCAGTTTCTGCCCGCATCTGCCGCAACGATAGCGTGAAGCCAGCAGCGAAATGCGAAGCCTTTTGAGGAATACCCATACAAAAGCGGTCAAAAACAAGTATCCGACGTAGATAGATGTAGTCAGGATAAAGAAGAAATAACAGAAGATGCAGCAGGAGGCCAGCCCCAACAGATAGAATACGGCCGCCGCCGGACTTAACTGGCGAAACAAATCGTCGAGTACCGCCAGCAACACCACTATAAACAGCCAGATACCCATCAGAAAAGCAGAAAGCACAAGCGGTACCTTGAACGGCGACAAGGTAGGATTAAAATAGAAGTGTTGCCACGTCTCCGGCGCAAACACTTGTATAGATTCGTAAATAGTGGCACAGAACGCCATCAGCAGACATAGCAACAACGGATAGAGACTGTCTATATCATTAAAGTACACCATCCTCAACTGCTTGCGCCGAAAAGCCCGGAACAGCCAGACTGCCACAAACAAGGCAAAAATAATGATAAAATAAGAGGCATGGGTATCACTGAACAAGTAGATGGCCTGCGAAATGCTGTCTGTAGGAACAAAGGCATGCATCATTTCGGACTCCCGCAACCAACCCTGCACTTCCTGCGAATGGGCAAGCTTCACCCATACACTATCCACACTGTCGGCAGGATGGATGGCGAACTCGGCAACCACCACGCGGTCTCCCCGATAAAGCATATTATAGCAGTCCTTCACGGGCAGACAAGCCAAATTCACAGAATCTGCCAGCACTTCCAGATTGGTATTCCAAGTATAATGCCGCTCAAAAAGATAGGCCAGCGAATCACGCGTCTCCTTAGACAGATGTTCATCTTCAAGATTAGGACGGGAATAATGGCAGGAAACTAAAGCAATGAAGCATGAAAAATAAAGAATGCAGAATAGGAGGGAACGCAGTGAACGCAAAGGATGTTTGTCCCTGCCCGCTTCCCGGTACCGGTCATTTGCCAGCCTTTCATTATGTGCCCGTTCCTCACTCCTCATTTTCAAGTCTTTATTAGTAATTCCTCATTCTTCATCCTTCATTAAAGCGGCTCTTCATGAGCAATGACTTTCATCTGGCAATTCTTGCAATCAAAAGACAAGCGGAAACGCTTGCCGTCCGTCCCAACCAAATAATAAGGTTCCCTATAGGGAGAATGTCCTTTCTGATAGGTGGGACACCATCCCATACTGAAACGCAGGCAATGTTTGCAGAACATGAGCACAGCCTCCGGAACCGCTTGTGCCTCGTAAGCAGGTGCTATGGACGACAACCCGTGCTCACGGTAGAAACTCCGGGCAGCACCGTTCATCACATTACCCAGATAGGTCAGCGAAGTAGCCGGGAAAGCATGGCTGGTCGGTTTCCAAACAGCCAGCTCACGACGATAAGTAACACGCCGAGCCGCAATCAGCTTATCTATCACCTGCCGGCGCCAGTCCGCCACCGCAGAAGCAGGAAGGAACCAGTTAGCAGAAAGATTGAGCCTGATGCCCGAAGCATCTTCAGACAAATATCCTGCTATCTCAAAAGGAGTATTCCCCAACTTACCCAGCTGATTACGCAGATTATCCACCTGCGGTGTACGTGCCAACTCTTTCGGATAAGGGAAAGAGAGCGTCACGCGGTTATCATCCTCGTCCGCAGCCGTCAGGCTAAACCCGAAAGAAGTATCTGACAACTCCCAACAAACACCGATTTTACGTTCGGAGGATTTGCGGGTAAGAATACGTTCAAACTCCTGGTCGAAGTTACGATAAAGTCGGGTACGGGGTTTGATACGAGGCACTTCCCCTGCCGGATAGAGTTTGTTACCATCCACCCGGTTGATGCGGAAACCTTGCAAACGTCCCTGCTCATCAAGAAAACAGACACCGTCTCCGTTGTGGAAAGGCTTTACGCCTGCCACCGTGAGATATCCCCCGCGCTGTTCCTTCAAAGTGCCCATCTCCTCTCCCAAAGATTTGGGCGTATCGAACGAAGTGATCTCCCCTCCCCTTCCTTGCAGGAAATAATGGGTGAAACCGCGGCTGAAACTCTTGTCCAACTGTGGCTGGAAATCGAAACGGCAGGTGCCCGAAGAAGCACGGGCATATTCCTTGCGACGGGCAAAAATGGCATCGAGCTTCCTACGGTAAGCCGCCGTCACATTCTTCACATAGGTCACATCCTTCAAGCGGCCTTCTATCTTCAGCGAAGTGGCTCCGGCATCCAGCAGTTCTTCCAACACCTCGCTTTGGTTGAGGTCCTTCAAAGAAAGCAGATGCTTATTACGCACAATGGTCTTGCCATCGGCATCTACCAGACTGAAGGGTAAACGGCAGAATTGCGCACATTCCCCCCGGTTGGCACTCCGTCCGAAACAAGCCTGGCTGACATAGCACTGCCCGCTATAACTGACGCAAAGAGCCCCGTGTACAAAGACTTCGAGCGGCACGTCGGGACACGCCTCATGGATACCGCGTATCTCCTGCAAAGAAAGTTCGCGTGCCAACACCACCTGACGGAAACCGGCATCGGCAAGGAAACGTACTTTCTCCGGCGTACGGTTATCCATCTGCGTACTGCCATGCAACGGAATGGGCGGCAAATTCAACCGCGTAATCCCCATATCCTGTACAATCAGTGCATCCACACCGATGCGGTACAGCTCCCAAATCATCCTCTCCGTCTCTTTCAGCTCTTCTTCTTTCAGAATGGTATTGACCGTCACATAGATACGGACATTATACAGATGGGCATGCTTCACCAAAGCGGCAATATCCTCCAAAGAGTTGACAGCAGCCGCACGCGCACCGAACTTGGGTGCACCGATGTATACCGCATCTGCCCCATGATTCACTGCTTCTATGCCACACTCCAAATTCTTGGCAGGAGCCAGCAGCTCTATTTTACGTTGCTTTATCATCGTTTAGTTACGAGTAACTCACCCTATTTCATTAATATTATACGGCGTCTCCTGATATACAAAATAATTCAGCCAATTGGAGAACAACAGATTGGCATGGGCACGCCAACGCACCAGCACTCCTTTGTCCGGGTCATCGTCCACATAGTAGTTACGGGGTATCTCAATGGGCAGGCCCTTATTCAAGTCACGGCGATACTCTGTATCCAATGTCAGCGGGGAGTATTCCGAATGGCCGGTCACGAAGAACTCACGCCCTCCACGGGCCACCGCCATATATACACCAGCATCCTCCGACTCGGAAAGCAGCGTCAATTCCGGAACCTTCTGTATATCTTCCCGGCGCACTTCCGTGTGGCGGCTATGCGGCACATAGAACATATCATCAAATCCACGGAAAATGGGATGCAACGGTTGCAAGGTACGATGTTCAAAGATACCGAACATCTTCTTATCCAGTGCATACTTCGGCACTCCATAATGATGATAGAGCCCTGCCTGCGCCGCCCAGCAGATGTAGAGCGTAGAGGTGACATGCGTACGCGCCCAGTCGAAGATTTCAGTAATCTCATCCCAATAAGTCACCTCCTCAAAATCCATCTGCTCTACCGGAGCACCGGTGATAATCATGCCATCGTACTTTTCACCGCGCATCTTGTCGAAATCCGTATAGAATGTTTTCATGTGTTCTATCGGAGTGTTCTTGGAAGTATGGCTTTTTATCTTCATGAACGAGATTTCCACCTGAAGCGGAGTATTGGAAAGCAGACGCACCAGGTCCGTTTCCGTTGTAATCTTTAGCGGCATCAAGTTCAGAATCACGATACGCAGCGGACGGATATCCTGCTGGGTTGCCCGGGAATTGTCAATGACAAATATATTCTCCTCTTTCAGCAACTCGATAGCGGGTAGTTTATCGGGTAAATTTAAAGGCATGAGTTTATATCTATGGTTTAACTTATTACTGTCTACGATTTTAGCGTGTAAAGTTAGGCAAAAAATCAGAGTGTGATAAATAAATTATAAAAGTTTTATCGATTTATCCCTCTTCATTTAACACGTTTAATTACATTTGTACCCGAAACCTATTAAAAGTTATTAAAAAATAAGATTAAAAAGCACTGCGGCATCAAGCGTGATACTGATAATTAGCATCCAAAAGCGTAAAAGACTTTTCCATACCGGTTATAGCTCTGCTAAATCCATATTTTTAAGACAAGGTTCATTGAGTATAATTGGGAAAGCGGAAAAACCGTTGCCCCACAATAATAATACAATGAAGAAACTTATTCTTGCAAGAGGAGTCTTGGCTGCCTCTTTATTCTGCTGCATGTCCTTAGGGAATACAGCTTGTGTGAACCGGATTGACGAAGAATCAGAAGCGGAAATCGAGGAAGGGACGACACCTATCACGTTCTCTATCAAAATGGAAAAGGCCAGTACCAAGGTCACAAACACCGCCTTTGAAAAAGGAGACAGAATGGGCTTGTTTGCAACCACTTCCTCCGGCTCCATCAAGGGAAAACGGTATATTGACAATCTGGCCCTGGAATATACGGAAGGCTCCACACTGGTTCCCAAAAAGACAGTATTCTATCCGGAAGGAGATGTGTCACTGGACTTTATCAGTTACCACCCTTACCAAACCGAAGGGGTAGCTGCCGGTACACCCGTTCTTCCCGTATCTGTGCAGATAGACCAGAGCAATGAGAAAAACCGCGCACAAAGTGACTTCTTGGTAGCTAAAGCGCAAGGAATCACCAGTAAAACCAAATCTGTAACCCTGGAGTTCCAACACAAGCTGTCCAAACTGGCAATCTCTCTGACACCCGACGCAAGCAACTCTGCCAATGATTTGCTGAAAGCCAATCCGCGTATCATCGCAACCGGGCTCAAGACCTCGGCCGATTATAATCTGGAAGACGGGACTTTCAGTAATCTTACGGGGACACAAGACATCATAGCCTCCGGCGAATGGAGCGTCAAAGACAACAAACTTACCGGCAAGGAATTCATCATCATACCCCAAACGATAAATGATGGCAAGCAATCCTTCATTATGGAGTGGAGCGGACGTATATACAGTTGTGCAATACCCGAAGTGGAAATGAGTAGCAGCACGCAATGTATCATTAACATATCAGCCATGCAGAGCAACAGCAACGTACTGAGCAGTTTTGCCGGAAAAATCAAGGAATGGAGCAGCCTCCCTCCCATCGACACCGACAATATGGAAGATTACACTGCCATACATATCTCCGCTCTCTCCTTTTCTCTTTCAAATGTGTACAGAATTTATCACGAAGGGATACCCATTGCAGAAGTCTGCAAGGAATATCTCAAATCAGCGTCATTGACTTCCAGAGCCGTTATAGCCTATCCCATAGGCGAAAATGAAAAGACCGACCTGAGCAATGGAGTCATCCTACAGCTTGCAGACCGTAAAGACACCATCTGCGGAGGAAGAATAAGCTGGAATACAGACGACTATGGATTTACCTACACTAAAGGGGAATATACCGGCATAGACAAGCTCTATATAGACAATAACCATAAGCTACTTCTGGATAAACCGGAAAACGCCATCAAAGTGAATGTGGCATGCTACACCCTTCGAGACATCAGAAAAGGAGTGTCTACCGAATACCCCATTGTCAAGATTGGAGCCCAATACTGGATGGGTAAAGAGCTCCATGCCACCACCTACCGTGACGGAGCTCCCTTGAAAAAACAGAGTGACTTGGGAACAGACAAAGCCGGATATTACAAGCCGGACAAATATGACATTTATTTTTACAATGGAGAATCCATACTGGCAGGAGAGCTGGCTCCCGAGGGCTGGAAAATTCCATCGGATGCAGACTGGGAACAGCTGAAAAACTACACCGGCAACGATGCCTCCATACTAAAAGCAGGAGAATGGCAGGCAATGGTATCCGGTGAAGTTGCCCCCGTCAACAACCATACCCGGTTCAATGCTTTCCCGGTAGGAATGTGGTACAACAAAGGACACAACAGCCCCAATAAAATGACCGCCTTTTGGAGTTGGGATCATACAAAGCATACCCTTTCGGAAAGCACCATTTATTTTCTCGGCGAAAGCGACGAGTTTGTATCAAGCACTGCCCATGTCACCGGTAAGCCCTACTATAAAGCTCTTTCCATCCGCTGTATAAAAGAATAGCCGGCAATTTCGGCATTTCTCATTTCTTTTTTGTATTTTTGTTCCCAATGTGCAAGATTTTTGCCAATCGGACAAAGATAACGAAAGAGAAATGAGAGTAATCGACCTGATAAACAGTAACGAAAAAACAGCTTTTTCCTTTGAAATATTGCCACCACTGAAAGGTACGGGCATCGAAAAGCTGTATCAAACCATAGATACGTTACGGGAATTCGACCCCAAATACATCAACATCACCACGCACCGCAGCGAGTACGTGTACAAAGACCTCGGCAACGGATTGTTCCAGCGAAACCGCCTGCGCCGCCGCCCCGGCACCGTAGCCGTAGCTGCTGCCATCCAGAACAAGTACAACATCACCATGGTGCCGCACATCCTTTGCAGCGGCTTCACCCGCGAAGAGACGGAGTACGTGCTCCTCGACCTGCAATTCCTCGGCATCACCGACCTGCTGGTGCTTCGCGGTGACAAGGCAAAGCACGAATCCTCGTTTATCCCCGTAGGCAACGGTTACCACCACGCCGTCGAACTGCAAGAGCAAATCAACAACTTCAATAAAGGCATTTTTGTGGACGGCTCCGAAATGAAAGTCACCAACACCCCCTTCTCGTACGGCGTAGCCTGCTATCCTGAGAAACACGAGGAAGCCCCCAACATGGATACAGACATCTACTGGCTGAAGAAGAAGATGGAGATGGGTGCAGAGTATGCCGTGACCCAGCTCTTCTACGACAACCGGAAGTATTTCGACTTCGTGGAACGTGCTCGCCAAGCCGGTGTCACCATCCCGATTATCCCGGGCATCAAGCCCTTCAAGAAGCTGTCACAACTCAGCATGATACCCAAGACTTTCAAAGTCGACTTGCCCGAAGGACTGACCCAAGAGGTCTTGAAGTGCAACACCGACGCAGAAGCCCAGCAAGTAGGCATCGAATGGTGCGTGCAGCAATGCAAAGAGCTGATAGCCCACGGCGTCCCCAGCCTGCACTTCTACTCGGTAGGAGCCACGGACAGCATCAAGGAAGTAGCCAAACAAATATACTGAACAATTGACAATTGATAATTGACAAATGATAGTATCACAAGTAATAACTCATAACTTATAACTCATTACCCCGTGTTCAGTTTCAAGGACATAATAGGCCAAGAGGCAGCCAAGCAAAGGCTGATACAAGAAGTGCAGGAAGGACGTATCCCCCACGCACAACTCTTCTGTGGCCCTGCCGGAGTAGGAAAACTCCCATTGGCACTTGCCTATGCCCGCTACATCTGCTGTCCCAACCGGACGGAAACCGATGCCTGCGGTACTTGTCCCTCCTGCGTAAAATGGAATAAGCTGGTGCACCCGGACGTACACTTCGTATACCCTATCGTCAAGAGCGCCAAAGGGAAAAAGGAAGTCTGCGACGACTATATCGCCAACTGGCGGCACCTGTTGCTGAACAGCCCCTACTTCGGGCTGAACCACTGGCTGAACGAGATGGATGCCGAAAACGGACAAGCTATTATCTATGCCAAAGAAAGCGACGAGATAACCCGCAAGCTGAGTCTGAAATCCAGTGAAGGAGGTTACAAAGTCACCATCGTATGGCTACCCGAAAAGCTGCATGAAGTATGCGCCAACAAGCTGCTGAAACTGCTGGAAGAGCCACCCGAGAAAACGATATTCCTCCTCATCTCCGAAGCTCCGGAAATGATACTGCCCACCATCCTCAGCCGCACGCAGCGCTTCAACATTCCTAAGATTGAAGAAGCCGACATAGCCGAAGCCCTGCAGCAGAAGTACGGAGTGCAGCCCCGCGACAGCGAGACGATAGCCCACCTGGCAAACGGAGACTTCATCAAAGCATTGGAGACCATCCATCTGAACGAAGAGAACGAACTGTTCTTCAACCTCTTTGTCAGCCTGATGCGACTCTCCTACCAGCGCAAGATACGGGAAATGAAACAATGGAGCGAGCAGCTTGCTGCCATGGGACGCGAACGGCAGAAGAACTTCCTGGACTACTGCCAGCGCATGACCCGCGAGAACTTCATCTACAACCTGCACCGCAAGGAGATGAACTACATGACGCTGCCCGAACAGAACTTCGCCACCCGTTTCGCCCCCTTTGTCAACGAACGGAACGTCATGGGTATCATGGACGAACTAAGTGAAGCGCAACGCCACATCGAGCAGAACGTAAACGCCCGCATGGTGTTTTTCGACTTCTCTCTCAAAATGATTGTTTTATTGAAACAATGAAAAGTGGCAAAATAATGAAATGCAAAGTATCAAATCGTAAATAGTCAAATAGTAAATAAATAGATGATGGAATTTAAACTACATAACGGAAGCGGAGGTCTCTGCTGCAAGAGTTGCGGCAGGCAGGACAAGCAACTGAACACCTACGACTGGCTGGCAGACATTCCGGGCAATGCCGATGAGAGCGAGCTGGTAGAGGTTCAGTTCAAGAATACCCGCAAGGGATATTTCCGCAACAGCAACAAGATACCTCTGGAGAAAGGCGACATCGTAGCCGTAGAAGCCACCCCCGGACATGATATCGGTGTGGTGACCCTGACCGGACGTCTCGTGCCGCTGCAAATGAAGAAAGCCAATATCAAGTCTGAGGCAGACATCAAACGCATTTACCGCAAGGCGAAGCCTGTGGATATGGAGAAGTACAACGAGGCAAAAGCCCGTGAACACTCCACCATGATACGCTCGCGTCAGATAGCCCTGGACCTCAACCTCAACATGAAGATTGGTGACGTGGAATACCAGGGAGACGGCAACAAGGCCATCTTCTACTACATAGCCGACGAACGGGTGGACTTCCGCCAGCTCATCAAGGTACTTGCCGACGCTTTCCGCGTGCGTATCGAGATGAAACAGATTGGTGCCCGCCAGGAAGCCGGACGCATCGGAGGCATAGGCCCCTGTGGACGCGAATTGTGCTGTTCAAGCTGGATGACGAGTTTTGTATCTGTAGCCACCGGAGCCGCCCGCTATCAAGATATCTCCATGAATCCTCAGAAATTAGCTGGCCAATGCGCCAAGCTGAAATGTTGCATCAACTACGAAGTAGACACCTATGTGGAAGCACAAAAGCGTTTACCGTCCCGCGAAGTGGTACTGGAGACAAAAGACAATACCTATTATCACTTTAAAACGGATATCTTCAAACGGGAAATCACCTACTCTACAGATAAATCTTTCGCAGCCAATTTGGTTACGATCTCTGCCAACCGTGCCTTCGATGTAATCAACATGAACAAGAAAGGCATGAAACCCATCACCCTCGAAGCTGATACCAAGCCGCAACCACCAAAACGCGATGCACAGGATATTTTGGGACAAGATAGCGTTACCCGTTTCGATGCATCCTTGAAAAAGAAGAAAAAGAAACGCAATGGAAACGGTAACAAGGAAAACCAACCGAAAGAAACCGTAACCAACGCTGTCAGCGAAGGAAGCAGCAAACCTTCTAACGGAGAAAAATTGAACAACAACGGCAACGAAAATAAAAACGGCAAAGGAAAGAACTGCCTCTTCAGGAGTTCTTTCCTTTGTTTTCGCACTTGCTGAAGTTTATTCAGGAAGATAAACATTTCAGCAGATACTATGATGCAATCTATATTCTTTTTCACACAGGGCTTCGTA
>OJMM01001719.1_pt1 | contig 12423 bp, 8 predicted proteins | sample 1597231 | NCBI WGS metagenome assembly OJMM01 (sample SAMEA2452128, study PRJEB22498) | human gut metagenome | reverse complement strand
GGATGGAGTATTTTCAGTACCTATAATTTTACGTCCTGGCTTGGCGGCTCCTACTGCAATTAATCCTTTTTCTCCATAGTTCTGCCCTATAACATCCAACATCTCTGAAAATCCATTTTCAAAAAGCCTCATTTGTTTTGGACGAAATAAAGCCATCGTAATAGGACGCGTAGGATCAAGTTTACGAGTTAAACTTCGTAAATCTAAAAAGTAACGACGCCCTTCAAGGCTGTTGAGATTATCTCTAATTTCATTACCAAGGCTATAGAGTATAATACTCGGGTGATTGCGTATACGTATAATTGCTTCTTTAGCATCAATTTTCCACCAGTCTTTAAAATACAAATTATAAGCTTTTTCTCCATTTGGTTTGGCAGCAGTCCACGTATCAAAAGTTTCATCAAGAAGCAACATACCAAGACTGTCACACAAATTATAGAAAGTTTGGTCCATAGGAGTATGGGCTCCACGTAATGCATTACAGCCTATCTGCTTCAAACGTTGGATACGGCGTGCCCATACCGAAGCAGGGACAGCAGTACCTACGGCTCCTCCATCATGATGAACACATGCACCTAGTATTTTCAGATTATGACCATTAAGCCAAAAGCCTGTTTTTGATTCGAATTTGAAATTTCTGATGCCAAACTTATTCAATTCATAATCTATTAAATGTTTCTCATTAAAAATACGCGTGGTAGCACAATAAAGATTAGGAGTCTGAATATCCCAAATTTCAGGATGGGAAATAATAACAGTCTGCAAAGAATGTATAGTATCACCTGCTAAAATAGTTACCATTTCATAATCAGATTGGATTTTCTGTCCTGAAGGGGATTTTATCTCCGTTTGAAAACCTATTTTACAGGTATTCTGCGAAGAATTGATAATGGAACAGCTTATTCTTACCTCTGCACTATTTTTTTCTATCTTAGGAGTTGTAATGAAAACACTGCCTCGCTCTAAATGTATGGGATTCGTTGTTATAAGTTTTACATGCCTATAAATGCCCGCACCTGTGTACCAACGCGAAGCTGGTTGTATACTGTTGTCTACTCTCACGGCAATTACATTTACTTCGTTAAATTTGAGATACTTAGTTATCTCATAATTTATAGGCAGATACCCCATTGGTCTATGCCCCAAATAATGACCATTAATCCATATATCACTATTTGCCATTACAGCATCAAATTCTATAAAAACTGAATGCTCTGTATCGGAATTTGACATTGTAAAACATTTACGATACCAGCCTACTCCCGCTGGCAGATAACCACCTCCCCGTTGAGTAGGATTATTAGAATCATAGTTTCCTTCAATACTCCAATCATGCGGAACATTAAGAGTACGCCAGCTATTGTCATCAAATGATAGCTTTTCTGCTCCAACTATATCTCCTAGATAAAATTTCCAATTTTTATCAAAGTTTGTTGTTACACGCCCTTGTTGTCCATATGTGGGTATAAGACTCAATTCAACTACAACAAAAACAATACAGTAGATTACTTTATCATATAATAATTTTGAACTCATAACAACTTACGGTTTGTAGATAAATGAAAACAGCAACTTATCCCATCCAATATTTTTCTTTAAGTGGTTGTTATTTGTTTTTAAAATATTTGTCAGCAAAGCGAAGGAATTGTTCCCAATCGTATGGAAGAACAGCGTGAGGCCCTTTACGATTGTGGTATGCGATAGAGCCATTCATGTAAGGTGTATCTACGGGAGGCATTTCTTCACAACCTATTCCGTTTAAGCCATAGAGGGCATATACAGGTTCAGCTCCTTTACCTCCTAGAAATTCACCTTTTTGGTCGGACCAGTTGTCTTCTTCTGCACTGGCGATATATATAGGTCTTGGAGCAATCAGGGCAACAAGTTCGTGCTGGTCGAAAGGCAAGTATTTTTCTCTGCTATTAAATTGTTTGTAATTACCGCAGAACCAATGGGGAAAACGTACATTCATGGCTTCTACAGTCTCACCAAAACAACGACGTGAGATGGCAACTCCACAACATCCCGAATTCCCGGATATGACTAAAGCAAAACGCGGATCGGAGGCTCCGGCCCAGACAGCGGTTTTGCCAAGACGAGAATGACCTATCACGGCAACTTTTTTAGCATCCACTTTTTTGTCTGTTTCCAGATAATCCATGGCACGACTCATGCCCCATGCCCAAGCTGCAATGGAACCCCATTGATCCGGATCTGGGAAATTCTGCCCTTTCTCATAATAATAAGGATGCACACCATTTTGGAAGTCATCGTCAAAATCGGGATCCACATCATTATAACAGAAAGTGGCCAGACCATATCCGTGTTCTAGAATTTTATCAAGCTGCCAAGACTTGTTCATTGATCCCCTGAAAGATCTTTTCTTCATTTTTTCATCTGTTATTTCGGGGACAGATAAATCGGGATCATCATATATCGTGTAATTGGGCATGAAGCTGATACCTAGAAAAACCGGAATTTTTCCTGATACATGATTAGGAAGATACAGTTGCAAGTTAATGTGGGGACCCTGTGGATCGTCTGTTAATTGGATGGTTATTTCTTTCCGGGTGGCACGTCCGTTCAGAGCTTTTTCATTGATCCGACTGACTGTACAAGGCAGTTTGTGTTTTAATACAGGTGCTTTGCCAAACATATAAGTCGTGAACAGGTTTAAAATTTCGGGGCGGCGTTTTTGCTCCCATTGTTCCTTGGTCTGAACCATTTCTCCGTCGTGGCACATTAATACGGAAGGTAAGGTATATTGCGGAACCTTACTTTCATCATAATTAGCTAATTTGGCATAGTCTTTTCTAGGAGATTTTCCATTTTGGGCGTCAGTATAAGTTATACCCAAGAGGAGCATAATCCATATCATTATGTTTTTCATAAGATCCAGTTTTTATAGAAGTTTGATAACGATTTTTTATAATTAAATTTGTTTTACACCTTTCGGAAGTTTCACTTTGGTTGTGATTTTACCATCGGCTTTCTTCTCGTGGCTGACTTCTATCACGCCCCAAGGGGTGGGATAAGTGCCTTTAGCCCATTCTAATTTACCTAGGTGTGGCTCAATACTGATCTGCTTGCGTTCCACGTTCACGATTTTTATACCTAATACATGATCTGACAGCCATGTGGTAGGTCCTGAAGACCACCCGTGGCAAAGGCTGTGACGGAATCCGGGATAGCAATAGGCGCCGAAATCGCCATGTATGTCTTTTTTTCCGGCTGGAACAGGTTCGTCTATAGGAGCGGCATTAGGAATCCAGTCCAGATTGAAATCTTCCCAAAACGTGGTTGCTCCCAAATCCAGCATGGCCCCCCAGAAAGTGTTAATGATATCTATTGCTTTCTCATACTCACCTGCTTTGGCTAATGTTTCCAGCATATAATACCCGTAAAAAGTGGAAAAACCTTTTCCACCGCCTACAGAGACAACTTCATCGCAAGCCTGTTGGGGATCCATCAATCCAGCGATGGCCATTAATGAAGCTGCCTGTTTCAGATTGTTGTGAGGTAATATCTTTTTTTTCATCCGGTTGATAATGTCCAGACATAATTGAGCATCAGAAGTGTTACCAAGTTTTAAAGACAATTGATGTGCATCTTGCATAGCCCATACGATCAGTGCGCGATAGCCTGCCTCAACTCCGGCTTTATTTCCGCTGGATGGCCAGTCCAGAAAGCGGGCAGGTGCTAACGTTTCATTTCCCGCATCATCCACTTTCTCATTTATCAGATGGATTAATCCGCTGATATAGTCGGAATGTTTCTTTAAAAAATCAATATCACCAGTCTGGTGATACCATTCATATTGGTTGATCAGATACCATAGGCTGTATGCACTCATGCCATTCATCCAATTGGGTAACGGAAATTGTTTGCAGGCCAGGTCCAGACTGTTGGGAATTACCTCATTGTATCCGAAAACACGGCTGACAGCCATTAATTCAGGATGCATATCGCCCAGCCAGACTACCCGGTCACGTTTGATGCCATCCCATAAAAACTCCTGCATATTCAAGTGGACAGTATAGGCTCCGGTAATCCATATTTTGTTTAAACGTTGGTCGTTGCATTCGAAAGATCCCAGATAGGGAATATCACGGTAGCGCAGGATAGCTGAAATTTCTTTTAAAGAGATAGTGGCGTTGTTTTGCAGCAAGTCGAGGCGGACAAAGCGGAAACCGGTATTACCTATTTCAATCATGCCGTCACGGGGAATTTCCATGATGATATCACGTTTGGCATGATCGTCTGTTGAAAATCCCACTTTCCATTCGGAATTTGAAGTGGTACTGTTGGCTTCTCCAACAGATTCTCCGAAACGTATTCTTACCAAAGAAGGCTCCCTACGGTTGGAACTGCCCATGACGAGCTTTAATCCTCCATGCAGTTCACTGCCGAAATCCAGTAATAAGGATGCCTTCTCTGTTTCAGTAGAGGTCATTATGCAACATTTTTTTCTGTTCATTTCCGATTGGCCGTTTCCACGCTCTAACAAATAGTGTTCGTCTTTTATTAGATTATTCTTACATCCTGCGTATTTGGTAACAATACGTTTGGGGGTGATGTAAGCGCGGTCCATAATATCTCTAGTCATTCTTTGCGAGGCATCGCTTTGTAGGGTGGGAGGGATACCTGCATATAGAAGTGCGGGTAACAGAGCGAATGCAATTATGCTTTTTCTGATTGCTGGTAATAGTTCCATAGTATCTTTGATTTTTGATTTATGCAAATATAGACGAAGAAGGTGTCTTACCTATGGAATTTTATTCATTTACATGGAATATTGTTCATCTTCTTTCTGTTCTTTTTTCATATACGGATAACAATCTTTATTCGTCGTGTTGGATTTGTATTGGATTTTAGTTATTGATTGGGGGGGACTGACAGATAGATTCTTTATATGAAAAGAAATGAGTAAATGAACTGTACAGAACTTGTTGATATCACTTTTCTTTTATAATCCATATTCCTTCAAAAAAAGGAGCCTCACCTCGTAGCTTTCCTTCTTCTGTTTTATATAGCCGTGCGCTTACTATATCGTTGATTTGTATTATATAAATATCTCCTTTTTTTGTGTAGTGGCTTGTTAGAACCAATGGTCCTGGTGCGACAAATCGGCATAGCGTGTCGTTCAGGAAATCTATGTAATCTATTTGTGGATTGCCATCTACAAGTTCATAGCGTATAGTTTTTTGTTGTTTGCATCCCGCTATTAACAAGAATAGTGTAGTGAAGCATATAAACCGACCGATTTTTTTCATTATAAAATAAGTATTTATGGTGTGGAAAATAGGGGAGTGCTGAATTCGGCACTCCCCTTTATTAATTATTGACTGCAAAAATCTAGTCTGTTAATAGCCAGGATTTTGCATTGCGGCTTTTTCTTCATCACTTAAATTCGTACCGTCTTCATGTTGAAGTTGGTCTAAGAATGTTTGTGGAATAGGACGAAGCAAATGTTTGTCTGCTATATTGGCAGCTGCTTCCGGATTGAATAATTTAGCACGTTGAACCAAAGTCTTGGTACGGCTCAATTCTTCCCATCGGTTCCATTCACCTAAGCATTCACGGGTACGTTCGTTTAAAATGAAATTGATCAAACGGTCTTTGTCCCCATTTACGCCCATAGCTGATAGAATAGCTTCATCCTCGGCTGGTAATGATGAATAACTTGAAATTTGCAGACTGGAAGCATCTGTTGTGCGTTCTATACCAGTTGAAAGATAGTAAGTGTTCTTTTGAAGGAAAGAAGCCTTGAATGCCTCTGTGTTATTGATCTTGGTACCATTGGCATCTTTGCATTTGCCTAAAGTGCTTAGTGCGGTTGAATTATCTTCGTCACCGCCTGCGCTTTTCAAGAAAGCCATAGAACCATCGGTGTAGTATTCGCGGTCTTCACCATTTTTCCATTCGGCACGTGCACGGAGCTGGTTGATGGTAGAGATAGCATCCTGGAAGTTACCGGAACGTACTTGAGCTTCCGCTTTTATCAGATAAGTTTCGCCTGTACGGGCCATAATGACATCACGATGTGCGTCACCTTTCTCTGCTGTACGCGATCCGTCGTCAGTCTTATTGATACCACAGAATACATTGGACTGTGCTGGATTTCCGCTAACACCATAGGTGTTCAATACATATTGACCACCGGCATATATAGGGAATACATTCGGCACCCATTTATTTGTTTCGGGGTTTACAAAGGAGTGGGCTATACCACCACGACCTACTGTTCCATAATCGGAGTTTGTGGCGTCTTTAAAACGGTTGTCACTTTTTTTATTAAGAATAAAGATGATGCCTTGGTCGCCTAGTGTTGGAACCTGATCGGCTGTAATACCGTTTGTAGCCACTACATCATCTGCTTTCGATGCAATATTATTCAATCCGTAGACAGTTTTGAATGTTTTCCACATACGTGAGTCATTCACATTGTCGAAGATAGCATAAGCGTATTCTGTAGGGTGGCAACGTTGGAAGTCCATACCACCAATATATTGGCCACGTTGTGTCCAACCACCGGAAAAGTTGGAGAATTGTGGGTTGAAGTAATTATAAGTACGGTTTCCGAAACGTCCGGTTGCCGAAGAAGTGTGTTGGCATGACATTAATATTTCATTAGATTCTTCGGCTTTGCAGTCTATACCAGTCCATTTGGCGTAAAGGTTATTATAATCACTTTCTAACGGACATTTTGAGATGACTTCATCACATAATGTAATCGCTTTTTTCAAATCAGCATCAGCAGGATAACTTGAGTTCCAGTCGCTGCAACGTTCAGACTGACGGTACAGCAAAGCTTTTGCCAGGAAGTGTGCTGCTGTGTATTTAGTCCATGTACCTGTACCACGCCATCTATCTGTAGGCAGTTTGTCGTAAGCGTTCTGCAAGTCATCAATCACTTGGTTTAATGTTTCTTCTGCAGAAGCGCGAGTAAAGGTTCTGACCACACCTTCAGTAACTTGGGTTTGCAGAACCACACCACCATATTGTGCGAAAAGACGATAGTAGTTATATCCACGTAGGAAATAAGCTTCCCCTAGGCATTTTTCACGGACTTCCGCATCAGTAACATAGTCAGCTGATGCGATAACTTGATTTGCAGAGGCGATGCCGTAATACATCTGATCCCAAAGAGCCGATACACCCGGACAGTTGTTGTTGGCGGCACCGTTCGCCGTTGTACAGTCCAACGGGTTCAGACGGCTGTCATAAGTGTTCCATGGTTCTGCAGTCAGGTCAGAGCCGTTTGTAAATTCATCGGTGCCGTAAAGGGTAATACCATACGCCCATTCATAACCGAAATGCCAACGGATGTTACCGTACAGTGCGGTAGCCAGATCTTGAATGCCCTGTGACGTTTTGAAATAGTCAGTGGTATAGGATGACTTGTTTTTTTCATCTAGGAAACTATCGCTACAAGAACTGAAACTAGCAGTCATTGCGACAGACAGGGCGGCTGTGAATAATGTATATTTTAAATTTTTCATTTTAAAAACAGTTTAATGTGTTATTATCAAATTAGAAACCAACTTGTAAACCGAAAGTAAAGCCTCTATTGTAATAAGTAGTGCCTAAGTCCAAATCCATAAAATCTACTGAAGAATAGAGGTTGCCTATATTCTTAGCTTGTGCATATAATTTAAGAGAACTGATTCCGATGTTCTTTAATGCTTTGGAATTAAAGTTATAACCCAGAGAAATGTTACGGATCTTGATGAATGAAGCGTCTTTAAAGCCTAGCAGACTTGAATAAGCATCACCACCCGCTGTACTGTAAATTGGTTTTTGATAATCAGCACCAGTATTGTCTGGAGTCCAATAGTTTATTTCACGTTGGTTATACATACCGTTTTGGCCTTCACCACCCGTATCAACTATATAACCAAATCGTCCGTTCAGCTCGATACCTAGTTCAAGACCTTTATAGTTGAATGTATTGCTCCATCCCAGCACCCATTTAGGATTTTTATTGCCAAGAATAATACGGTCATTACTGTCAATAATATAGTTGCCATCCTGATCAACAGGTTTCACCATGCCTGCTTCAAATTTATGTCCATTAGCATTAAATTTAGCCATCTCTGCCGCATCGCTTTCCTGCCACAGACCATCGTTGGCAATACCATAGTAAACATTGATTGACTCACCAATGAACCAGGCATTGGAAATGTCATCCTGCTTACCGTTAGCAAGTTCTAAGATTTCATCTTTTTGATAGGCTGCATTGATAGTGGAACTCCATTCAAAGTCTTTAGTTTGTATGGGAACCAGGTTCAAAGATAAGTCAACACCGAAGTTTTTTGTTTTACCTACATTGGCATAAGTAGAATTAAAGCCAGTTAAGGTTGGAATAGTCATGCTTAATAATAAGTCATTGGTGTTAGAGTGATAAATATCCATTGAACCGCTGATACGTCCATTCAAGAAACTGAAATCTATACCATAGTTATATTGTGTTGTCTTTTCCCAACCTAAATTTTTATTTGCCATTTTTACTTGAGAAGAAGTGTAATAAGGTTCATTAGTAGCATAAGCAGGGGTCAGAGTAGAGCCAAAAGGTACATAGAATGACTGGATGTTACCTAATGTAGAATATGCACTTACAGCTGAGTTACCAGTTGTTCCCAAACCGAAACGAAGTTTTAACTGGTTTATCCAAGAAATATCTTTCATGAAGTCTTCTTGGTCAATGCGCCAGCCCAAGGCGGCAGAAGGGAAGAAACTCCATTTGTGCCCGTCTGCTAATACGGAAGAACCGTCATAACGTCCGGATACAGTCAATAAATAACGGTCGTTGTATGCGTAGTTTACACGTGCCATGTACGATGCCAGCTGATTCTCAGACATACCAGTACTCATACCAGCACCATAAGTTGCTGCATCAGTAATATCTACACTGCCCATGTTGTACCATTCAAAATTTTCATTAGGGATGGCGTTAGCACTTTCGGAACCACTTTCTTTATTATATTTGGAAGCTGATTGCAATAAGGTTACGCCTAAGTTATGTTTGCCGAATGTCTTGTTATAGTTGATCTGATTATCCAGTGTCCATGACAAGTAACGATCTGTTGCATATTTAGCATAGTTTTTTGAGCCCATTTTCACGGCAGAGTCTTTGCTGATAAAAATACCTTGACGATAGTGGCGGAAATCAGGACCGAAAGAGATTTTATAGCTTAGTCCCTCTAGAGGTGCCCATATTTTCCCAAAATCAAATTGTCCGTAAAAGCTGCCTAGTGCACGGAAAGTTTGGCGGTTATCGGTTGACTTATTCCATTCGTCAATTACAGTATAAACATTGGTGGTGGAGCCACAGGGGTTGGTAATGATATTTCCTTCTTCATCATAAGGAACACCAAAGCGTGGAATAGCTTTTGCCGCGCTATATATATCAACAGGGCCCGAGCCTGAAGATTGTCCGGTACGGGAATAACCATAGTCTTGAACCGCCCATGAACCGTTGATAGATCCGCCCATTTTAAACCAAGGTTTTACTTGTAAATCGACAGACATTGAAAAATTATAACGTTCATATTCCTGTCCTTTCTGAGTTCCTTGATTATTCAGGTAACCAACAGAGAAGAAAGCTTGCGCAGTTTCGTTACCGCCACTACCACTGATGGTGTGTTCATGAGTGATACCTGTTTGGGTCACTATGTCTGCCCAGTCGGTATCTGTTACTTTACTTTCATCCCAAGTACCGTTACTCCAACCTTTATTTACATTTGCCAAAGCTGCGGGATCACCTGATGCTGCGAAATAAATTTGGTCTTTATCGTAGTTAGGTTGGTCACCGCGAGGATTGTTTACCGGATCTGAGTTATAATAAGCCCAACGGCGCCAGGTAATATAATCGCTTGCACTCATGGCAGGTGATTTGTCTTTTAGGTTTTCTAATGTGACAGAACCTGAGTAGTTTAAAGCGAGTCTACCCGCTTTACCGCGTTTGGTAGTTATCAATATGACACCATTGGCACCGCGAGAACCGTAAATAGCTGTAGAAGAGGCATCCTTTAAGATATCAATGGATTCTATGTCACGCGGATTGATCGTTTCAATTCCTCCAGCACTCAAAGGAACTCCATCTACTACATATAGAGCGTTGTTATTACCTGATATAGACTTCGTACCACGCATTACCACACGGGCACCGCCTCCAATACCGGATGAACTTGCATTGATATTCACACCCGCCACCTTACCGGCAAGACTGCTCATCACATTCATATCTTTCGCCTTTGCCACTTCGTCGCCGCCAATCTGCTGCACATTGTATGTCAAAGACTTGGTTTCGCGTTTAATGCCCAAAGCCGTTACAACAACCTCATTCAAGACTTTTGCATCTTCCGTCATCACAATGGAAAGCGATTTATTATCTGTAACCTTCACCTCTTGAGAAGCATATCCAATATAAGAGATCTCCAATACCGCTCCCTTTTTAGCTTGAATCTGAAAGTTTCCGTCGAAATCTGTAATAGCACCGGTAGTTGTCCCTTTTACTTTCACATTCACTCCGATCAAAGGTTCTCCTTTTGTATCTTTCACTGTACCTTTTACCTGAATAGTCGGATCTTGCTCTGTTACATTCAATTTATTGGTAGACAAGATAATCTGCTTATCAACCACTGTATAAGTAATGTTGGTTCCTTTAAATACCTCATCAAGAATATCCAGGATCTTACCTGAATTGTTTCTCACAGAAACAATACGATTCTTCTGAATTGTTTTATCATTATAAAGGAAAACATAGTCGGACGTCTCCTCTATTTTATTCAGTACCTGTTCTACAGATACATTGTTCATTGAAATGGCAACCCGCGTTCGCTGGGCATAGCCATCTTCGGCAGAAAGTTGTAATACTACTGCGAAAAGTAGTGCTAGACTAATCCTCATAACTAAAGGAAGTTTTAGATTTAAAGCATATTTAGGACATAATGCTGTAAATGAATGATTTTTTTTCATACATTTGTGGCTAACTAAAGTTTATTACTAAATGAACTATGGTTTGATTCCGGCTAGTGTTTGCGAGACCTTGTACCGTGAATCTGGAAAATTCGGAGGAAGACAGCTGTTGGTAGCAGCTTTCTTCCTTTCTTTTATTCTCTTGTGTTATTCCATGGGCTTTTATTTTAAGGGTTACTACTCTAATATAAATCTACTCTAATTTTAGTCTTTGATAATGTATCATCTGCCTGTTGTTGCGGTTCTTCAATTTTCCATTTTAAATCGGCAGACCTGGCCAGATAATCCAATATCTGCGACAGAGTTTCAGTCCGGAAAGTAGCCCGGTACTTATATTCTTTTCCAGACCTATTGTTAAACTGAATTTCTACATTGAAATGTCGTTCCAGACGCTTCAGGATTTCTTCTAATGAAGCATTTCTGAAAATTAGTTTTCCATCTTTCCAAGCTATCTTTCCATAGACATCCACTTTATTTTTTTTCGACTTTTGACTCTGTTTGTCGTAAAGCAACTGTTCTCCAGGAGCCAATACGATTGTTTCCTGATCGGGGGTTATCACATTTACCTTACCCTTTTCCAATACTGTTTCTATATAATTATCATCCTCATAAGCAGCTACATTAAATTTGGTACCATAAACATATACGCTCAAGCCATTCGGAGTATTTACATAGAAAGGACGATCTTTGTCTGCCTGCACTTCGAAATATGCCTCACCCTTCAGTTCTACCAACCGGTTGTCTTTCTTGAAAGTGGTAGGATAACGCAATGTACTACCTGCATTCAACCATACTACAGAATGATCCGGAAGTTCATAACGTATGACAGAACCGGTAGCGGTTACCACCTCTGCATATTTCTCGTCGGTTTATATAAATATCCCAAAACCAGAGAAGAGAGAAATAAAGGTATAGTCAGAAATGCTGCATAACGCATCAGTTGATTATACATGTTCTTTCTTCTATTAGTTTTTATTTTGGTTTGTGCTTGATAATAGGCACCCAATACATCAATGGATTCCATTTCTTTAATATCATCTCCCAATGCCTGCGCTTTTTGTAGCAATGATTCGGGATTCAAATTTTCCATAACTTCTGTTCAAAAAAAAATGTATTTATAATTGCAATTACATATATAATACAACTGAGATTTTAAAAAGGGACAGGCAAACTGAGTTTTTTTCATTCCGGCAAAAAAAAGAAGAAAAAGAGCGTTATGTTACTTTCTTATTATATATTTGCCCAACAAAAACGCTTCAACAAATCTAATTAGTATGAAAATATCTTTCCTAAGACATGATAAGGAACAAGCTTTCAAGCTACTTTACGAGGAATATTACGCACCTTTTTGTCTGTACGCAAAGAGATTTATAGAAGATAAAGAAACACGAGAAGATATTGTTTCCGATGTATTTACTTCACTATGGGATAAAATAGAAACTT
>OJMM01001711.1_pt1 | contig 12484 bp, 10 predicted proteins | sample 1597231 | NCBI WGS metagenome assembly OJMM01 (sample SAMEA2452128, study PRJEB22498) | human gut metagenome | reverse complement strand
TCCTGTACTCCTGCAGGAGTCATACAGCTGCTGAAGCGTTCTGGTATTGAGATCGCCGGAAAAGAGTGTGTGGTGGTAGGCAGAAGTAATATCGTCGGCAAGCCCATGGCATTGTTGCTGCTTCGGGAGAACGGTACGGTGACGGTGGCTCACAGCCGTACCAAAGATCTGAAAGAAGTAACCAAAAGAGCGGATATTCTGGTGGTGGCTGTCGGCAAGCCGAAGATGATCACGGCAGAATATGTAAAAGAGGGTGCGGTTGTCATTGACGTGGGAATTCACCGCAACGAAGAAAACAAGTTGTGCGGTGATGTGGACTTTGACAGTGTGGAGCCTGTATGCAGCGCCATTACTCCGGTTCCCGGCGGCGTAGGTCCTATGACTATAGCTATGCTGATGAATAACTGCCTGGAATCGGTATCCTTGCAGGCAGTAAGAGGATAATTATATGAAGTGTCCGAATTGCGGGGCGGAAATGAAAGAAGGTACGCTTTACTGCGAGCACTGTGGGGAGGATATCCATATTGTTCCCGATTTTGAACCGGAAATTGAATACAATATGGAGCAGACTCTGCATGATATTGCCAGGGAAATGACACCGGAAGAAGATGCCACGGACGATCAGGATGCACAGCAGAGCATGACGGAATTGCAGGACTGGGATGAAGAACCGCTGGAAAATACGGCAAAACATCCCTTTCGCTGGAAATTCATTGTGCTGATCCTGGTGCTTGCGGTAGTAGCGGTGGTATGTACCGGTTTCGGAATCTCTTATTCCCACTATCATTCCGCTGAATATCAGATAAAGAGTGCGAGAGAGTATGTAGCTTCCGGGGAATACGATCCGGCGGTCACCTGTTATGAACGTGCGCTGGAAATTGATCCGGGGAACATCACCTTAAAATTTGAACTGGCGGATATTTATTTTCAGAAGAACAACAAAATGGAATATGAATATCTGCTTCGGGAGATTGTTGCGGATGCCGCAGCTACTTCCGAACAACTGGAAAGTGCTTATGGAAAGCTGATCGCCATCTATGCGGCCAGGGAAGATTATAAGACCATTAATGATCTGTTGTTGAACTGTGGTAATGTAAATATTATGAGTAAATACCAGAGCTATATGGCAATGGAACCGGAATTCAGTCTGCAGGAGGGATATTATACCAGCATCCAGCCTTTGAAACTGACAACTTTCGGAAGTGGTAAGATCTACTATACTACCGACGAAACCGAACCGGGAGAACACAGTCTGCTGTATACGGCACCCATCCTTTTAGAGAGCGGTGATTACTGTATCAAAGCCGTCTACATCAATGAGAATGGGATCAGTAGTCCAGTGGTTACCAAAAATTACCATATTGAGATCGAGGAACTGAGTGCTCCGGAGGTAACGGCGGTCAGTGGAGATTATGAATTCCCAATCAATATCGAGGTGACCGACGGATATGATGTTTATTACACAACGGATGGTTCCGATCCTACGCAGAATTCCACGGTGTATAATGGACCGATCCCCATGCCTCTTGGCAAATCAGTCTTCCGGTTTATCCGCATTGCGGAAGGAAGAAAGAGCGAGATCGTGGAGAAAAGCTACAATCTGGTCATGAACACGGAGTTTATGCCGGAGGATGCCGTGACAAAAGTAGTGAATTATGCCATAGAAAGTGGTAAAATAACGGAAGCATCCGGAAGCTTTGATGAATCCGGTGCCGCATATCTCTATCAGTATCAGTATGTGACGAACATCAACAAGATAGATGATTTCTATGTTGTTGCCGAGATCTACCGGGGAGGAGATGGGACGGTCACAAAGACGGGGAATCTGTTCGCCGTAAATGCCTATACCCGGGAACTGTACAAATTGCAGACCGACGAAAGCGGCCGCCATTATACGCTTGGTGACCGTTTAGATATATAATCCTAACAGAAGGGACGGAAAAAGAGAAATGTATAAGATCGTAAAAAAACAGGAGCTGACAACCAACATCTATCTTATGGAGGTAGAAGCAGACAGAGTGGCAAAGACCTGTGAACCCGGTCAGTTTGTCATCGTAAGAATGGATAGCGAGAGTGAGCGTATCCCTCTGACTATCTGTGATTACAACAGAGAAAAAGGAACAGTAACCATTGTGTTCCAGACCGTTGGTGCCGGTACAAAACTGATGGCACAGCTTTCCGAGGGAGAATACTTCCATGATTTCGTAGGTCCTCTGGGATGTCCTTCCGAGCTGGTAGAACAGCCTCTGGATGAGGTAAAGGCAAAGAAGATCCTCTTCGTGGCTGGTGGTGTCGGTGCGGCACCGGTATATCCCCAGGTAAAATGGCTGCATGAGCATGGCGTTGCTGCAGATGTTATCGTGGGAAGCAAGACCAAAGATCTTCTGATCCTGGAGAAGGAGATGGAAGCTGTCGCAGGAAATCTGTATGTAACCACCGATGACGGCTCCTATGGAAGAAGCGGTATGGTAACCCAGACCATCAAGGATCTGGTGACAGAAGGTAAAAAGTACGATCTGTGTATTGCCATCGGTCCTATGATCATGATGAAATTCGTGTGTCTCTTAACCAAAGAACTGGAGATTCCCACAGTTGTCAGTCTGAATCCTATTATGGTAGACGGTACGGGAATGTGCGGTGCATGCCGTGTAACTGTCGGCGGCAAGGTAAAGTTCGCCTGTGTAGACGGACCGGAGTTCGATGGACATGAAGTAAACTTTGATGAGGCAATGAGACGTCAGCAGATCTACAAGACTGCAGAAGGACGTGCAATGCTGGCCCTGGAAGAGGGAGATACCCATCACGGTGGCTGCGGCAACTGCCAGTAGTCATACAAAAGTTTGAACACGATAAATCAGAAAGGCATGGTTAAAATAAAATGGATGTATTAAAGAGAATTCCTGTCAGAGAGCAGGATGCGAAGGAACGTGCTACCAATTTCAAAGAGGTTTGTCTCGGATATAACAAAGAAGAAGCAATGGAAGAGGCTTCCCGCTGCATTAACTGTAAAAATGCACAGTGTGTAAAGGGCTGCCCCGTAGCAATCCAGATTCCACAGTTCATTGAACAGGTGAAGAACGGCAACATTGAAGAGGCTTATCGTATTATCAGTGAATCCAGCGCCCTTCCCGCTGTCTGCGGCCGTGTATGCCCTCAGGAAAGCCAATGTATCCGTGGCTTCAAGGGAGATCCGATCTCCATCGGTAAGCTGGAGCGTTTTGTGGCTGACTGGGCAAGAGAGAATGGCATCAAGCCCACTCCCGCAGCACAGAAGAACGGTAAGAAGGTAGCTGTGATCGGTTCCGGCCCTGCAGGTCTGACCTGTGCCGGAGATCTGGCAAAGCTTGGCTACGATGTGACCATTTTTGAAGCACTGCATCGTGCCGGTGGTGTGTTAAGCTACGGTATTCCGGAGTTCCGTCTTCCAAAGGACAAGGTTGTAGCAGCCGAGGTAGAAAACGTAAAAGCACTCGGTGTGGATATCGAGACCAACGTTGTCATCGGTAAATCCGTAAAGATCGATGAGCTGATGGAAAAGGAAGGCTTTGAGGCTGTATTTATCGGTTCCGGAGCAGGACTTCCACGTTTCATGGGAATCCCTGGTGAGCAGGCAAACGGAGTATTCTCTGCAAACGAATTCCTGACAAGAAACAACCTCATGAAAGCATTTGAGGAAGGATATGAAACCCCGATTTCCCATGGAAAGAAAGTTGTCGTTGTCGGTGGTGGTAATGTAGCCATGGATGCTGCAAGAACCGCACTCCGTCTCGGCGCAGAGGTACATATTGTATACCGTCGTGGTGAGGAAGAACTTCCGGCACGTAAGGAAGAAGTACATCACGCAAAAGAAGAGGGAATCATTTTTGATCTGTTGCAGAATCCGACGGAAATTCTTGTCGATGAGAATGGCTGGGTAAAGGGTGTGCGCATCATCAAGATGGAACTCGGTGAGCCGGATGCGTCCGGAAGAAGAAGTCCGGTGGAGATTCCTGGTTCTGAGTATGAGATGGATTGTGATACCGTGATCATGTCACTCGGTACCTCTCCAAACCCACTCATTTCTTCCACAACCAAGGGGCTTGAGACAAACCGCCGCAAGTGTATCGTTGCAACCGAAGATACCGGTGCAACAAGCAAAGACGGTGTTTATGCAGGTGGAGATGCCGTAACAGGTGCCGCTACCGTTATCCTTGCAATGGGAGCAGGTAAGGCAGCTGCAAAGGGTATTGATGAGTACCTTTCTGGAAAGAACAATTAGACAATAACGGATAGAACTGATAAAAGTGGAGACGGCTGCCGCGTAATGTGGCAGCCGTTTTTGTATGAAGAAAAATGTCAGATACGAAGAAGCGTTTGACTTTTTCTTCTATGATGTATACAATAATCTGTAGTAAAAAAAGAGGAGAACCCTAGGATGAAGACATTAATAGATCTGATCACCGAGCAGGTGACAAATGCATTTACCGGTCAGGGATATGATGCAAAATACGGGAAAGTTACACTTTCCAATCGTCCGGACCTGTGTGAATACCAGTGTAACGGAGCAATGGCTGCAGCAAAGGAGTACAAGTGTGCACCATTCATGATTTCGGATAAGATTGCGCAGGCGCTGGCAGAAAACGAACTGTTTGAGAGCGTAGAGTCTGTAAAACCGGGATTTATCAATATGAAAGTAAGTCCTGCCTATCTGGCGAAATATGTCAGCGATATGAAAGCAGATGAGGGAAGATTTGGCTGTGACAAAGCGGCACATCCGAAGACCATTATTGTAGATTATGGCGGGGCCAATGTTGCCAAGCCATTGCATGTCGGACATCTGCGCTCTGCTGTCATTGGAGAGAGTATCAAGCGGATCGGCAAATTTATGGGACATCACATGATCGGTGATGTGCATCTGGGAGACTGGGGTCTGCAGATGGGACTGATCATCACAGAGCTGCGTGAGAGAAAACCGGATCTGGTTTATTTTAATGAGAGTTATACCGGAGAATATCCGGAAGAGCCGCCATTTACGATCAGTGAGCTGGAAGAGATCTACCCGACTGCAAGCGGAAAATCCAAAGAAGATGAAGCCTACAAAGAAGCTGCCATGCAGGCAACCTATCAGCTTCAGCACGGTCACAGAGGTTATCAGGGTATCTTAAAACACATCCTGAATGTATCCGTAACAGACTTGAAGAAGAATTACGAACGTCTGGATGTATCTTTTGATCTCTGGAAAGGCGAGTCCGATGCACAGCCGTACATCCCGGATATGGTAAAATACCTCAAAGATAACGGTTATGCCTATATCGATGACGGAGCACTTGTAGTAGATGTCAAAGAAGAGTCTGACACCAAGGAAATCCCGCCGTGCATGATCCTGAAATCTGACGGGGCTTCCCTCTATAATACGACAGACCTTGCGACGATCATCGAGCGAATGAAACTGTATCATCCGGATGAGATCCTCTACGTGGTAGATAAACGTCAGGAACTGCACTTTATCCAGTGTTTCCGCTGTGCAAAGAAGGCAAAACTGGTAGAGGATGATACCAGGCTTACCTTCCTTGGTTTCGGCACGATGAACGGCAAAGACGGAAAGCCGTTCAAGACACGTGACGGCGGCGTTATGCGTCTGGAAAACCTGATCAAAGAGATCAACGAAGAAATGTATCGCAAGATCATGGAAAACCACGAGACCGATCCGGAAGAAGCAAGAAAGACTGCACAGATCGTCGGACTTTCCGCAATCAAATACGGAGACCTTTCCAACCAGGCATCCAAAGACTATGTCTTTGACGTAGACCGCTTCACTTCCTTTGAAGGAAATACCGGTCCATACATTCTGTATACGATCGTGCGTATCAAATCCATCCTGGCACGTTATCAGGCAGAAGGCGGTTCTCTGGAAGGAATCACCATCCAGACACCAAACAGTGAGAGCGAGAAAGCTCTGATGCTGGCATTGTCCAAATTCAATGCAGTTATGGAAAATGCTTTTGAAGAACTGGCACCGCATAAAATCTGTGCCTATATTTATGAGCTGGCAAATGACTTCAATCATTTCTATCATGAAGTCAAGATCTTAAGCGAAGAGAACGAAGAAAAGAAAAAAGGTTACCTGGCACTTCTGATGCTGACAAGAGATGTGCTTGAGAGCTGCATCCATGTACTTGGATTCACATCACCGGAGAGAATGTAGGAAGTGTAAAACACGGAACTCGCGGAGCCTTTATCTTAGTCGGAGATAAGATAAAAATCAGACACTGTGGCGAAAAGCGTCATGGTGTCTCTTTTTTTGCAGTTTTCTGCGTTCGAAAGATCGGCAAAAAAACAAAAAAGAAGTATGCAGCCCTTTTTGGAAACATAGGATGTAAAACAGGACAGGCATGGAAAGAAAACATGCCGGGAAAGGAAACATGCTATGATTTTGAAAGAAAGGATCTTGTATTCAAAACGAAGAACAAGGCGGTATCATCGAAAAGAACCGGCAGCAGATAAGAAGAAAAAAATGTATAGATTTTTGGCTGCATTGTGGGGAGTGTTATCCGCAGGCATTTTGCTTTTCGGATACGTGGCAGGAGCCAGGAGCCGTCATATCACAATGAACGGGCCGGTACATATTTTACTGGAAGAAGAGGAAGAACAGACGGAGAATATCGAAGTAAAACCGGGAGAGCAAATAGAAAAATCTGCCTGGGTCACCGTTGAAAAAAGTGAAGCGAAGGTGCAGGTGCGGGTCAAAGTACTGGCAGACGGGATCATGGCACCGCAGCAGAGAGATCTGTTAGAAAACATTCAGATGAATGAAAACTGGTTCTATTGCGAAAAAGATGGCTATTTTTACTGTGCAGAAAAACTTTGTGAAGGAAAAAAAGTACATTTTCAGGCAAAAATCACAGTCCCCCCAAAATGGAAAGAATGGACAGAAGATCTGCAGTTTCGACTGGAGCTGGCAGCTGACGGAGTTTGACACTCCCCACAGCTAAAGCAGGGGGATTCTTGTTTCAACCACTACTGCATTAGAGAATACCTTACGGTATCGAAATGTCTTACACAGTGTCCACAAGCTAGATTATACTGTTCCCGTATGCCCTACGGTGCAGTTTTGTATATCTATGCCGACTGCATTTGCAGTCCTTTATTCAAAATATTTATACTTGCATTGCCATCTCTGTCATGTACGGTATGACAGTCCGGGCACTCCCATACACGGACCGCCAGATTTTTTACCAGTGGATTTTTATACCCACAGCAGGAACATGTCTGACTGCTTGGGTACATGGTCGGCACTTTGACCACATCATTCCCATACCAGGCAGACTTGTATGTAAGCATATCAAAAAACTTACCACATGCCGCAGAACCGATGTGCTGTGCCAGTTTATGATTACGCATCATGTTCTTCACTTTCAAGTCCTCTATGCAGATTGTTTGGTTTTCACGGATCAGCATAGTGGACTGCTTCTGTAAGAAGTCATTTCTCTGGTTGGTAATCTTTTCATGGACCAGGGCAACCTTAACACGCTGTTTCCTGCGGTTACCAGAGCCTTTCTGTTTTCTTGACAGCCTACGCTGTTCACGAATGAGTTTACACATTGTTTTTTCAAGATATTTCGGATTTGCCACACTCTTTCCGTTACTGTCTGTATAGAACTCTTTAATGCCTACATCAATGCCTATACAGCCTCCATTGTTTTGTCTTGGCTGCGGCTCAAATTCCACGTTAAGGACCACAAAATACTTATCTGTAGGAGTATGTTCAATCGTTACATGATTGATTTTTCCCACTTCCATAGACTGGCGTATCCTGACAAATCCAAGTTTTGGCAGTTTTATGTATCTTCCTGCAATACGGATATTATCCCTCTGGTTTATGGTTCTATAGGACTGGTGTCGATTGTGTTTACTTTTGAATGTCGGATGTGCTGCACGTTTCTGAAAAAAGTTCACAAAACCTCTGTCGAGGTCACGCAAAGACTGTTGCAGGGCAATGGAATCCACCGCTTTTAGAAAAGCAAAATCATCACTCTTTTTCAGTTCCGTCAGCATTGCAGAAGTCTGGGAATATCCGATCTTACTTCCATTCTCAAAGGCTTCCTTACGCATGGCAAGTCCTCTGTTGTAGACCAGTCTGCAGCAGCCAAGTGTCTGATTAATTAAATTTTGCTGTTCCCTGTTCGGATAGATCCTGAATTTGACCCCTTTTTGCATTATCCCATCTTATCCTTCTGTCTTTGCGATGTTTTCTGGTTTTCGATATACTGTTTCACTGCTTCCATTGGAGCTCCGCCCACAGTAGATATAAAATAGCTGTTTGTCCAGAGGGTCGGCATTTTCGTTTTGAGATATGGAAATTCCTGTCTTAAAATTCTGGACGTATAGCCTTTAAAAGATTTTACCGTTTTGTGGATGCCAAACTGAGGATCTACTTCCAGCAGCATATGAACATGATCCGGCATGATCTCCATTTCCAGAATGTCTACAGAAAGATTTGCAGCATACTCCGTGAGTAATTCCTTCAGTCGTACATCCACACCATTCGTTAATATTTTTCGTCTATATTTTGGGCACCATACTACATGATATTTGCAGGAATAGACGATATTGTGGTTTGATTTATATATTGTGTTCATATTTGTATTATATTATACTTTTTAAATTAATACAATTGTTATTTTGTCCATTTCAATTACTTGCGTAAATTCAATAGACGCATCTTATATCCCCATAGCTAAAGCAAGGGGTTTTACGATGCATTGGATAAAAACTTATTATTGACATTATATCACTTTTACATTATAATAGCAACATATCAAAAAAATCTGTTTTTCAATGCCGTTCGGCAGGAAAATCCAATGAGAAAAGAAAATAAGGAATCTGTGCGAAGCGGCTTGAAAAAACTGCTTGGGTTTGTGTATACTGAATTCGGACAGACTGCTTCGTACAAACAAAAGAAAGGGGCAGTCTTATGCAAAAACAAAAGAATCAAAAGCAGATTGTATACGCAGATGTAGCTATTCATGATATGCCAGAGAAGGTATCTTATAAAGCAAAAGAAAACAGAGAAATTAAGAACAGTATACTGGTAGATTTGTTTTATAATGATGAAAATGCAGAAGAAAATGATATTGCATTATATAATGCACTGCATGAAGAACCATTGCCGGAAGGAACTGTCATTCAGAAAATGCGTGTAGAAAATGCGTGTAGAAAATGCACTGTATTTAAATTTTCAGAATGATATTTCTTTTGGTGTAAATGGAAAAGTACTTGTTTTGACAGAACATCAGTCAACGATCAACCGGAATATGCCGCTCAGGAGTCTTCTGTATATTGGCAGGACATATGAGCAACTTGTACCGGTAAGAGAACGCTACAGAAAAGGAATGGTAAAACTTCCAATGCCGGAGTTTTACACTTTTTATAATGGAACAGAAAAGTTAGAGAACGAATCAGAATTAAAACTGTCAGATGTTTATCTTATGCAGGATGGGAATCCTATGCTTGAATTGAAAGTCAGAGTGATTAATATTAATCCGAGTGCAAAGCATGAAATTTTGGATAAGTGTGATGTGCTAAAGGAATATGGTCTGTTTATTGATACTGTAAGAAAGTATCAGGATGCAGGGACAAAAGAAGCATATCGCTATGCTATTCAGGAGTGTATCGAAAAAGGCATCCTGGCAGGATATATTCGCAAAAAAGGGAAGTGAGGTCATCAATATGTTGATAGCAGAATGCGATTATGAGATGGATATTGCCGTACAGAGAGAAGAAGCGTATGAAGAAGGAGAAAAAGAAGGCTGTCTGGAAGCTCTTCTGGAAATCCTGAAATATAAAGACAATATACCAGAAAAACTGGAAGAAAAGTTAAAACAACAAGATGCGAAAACTTTAAAAAAATGGCTCAGATTTGCAGTCATGGCAGATAATATCGGACAATTTGAGAATGCCATATCAGAGTAATATGACGGCGAAAGAACAAAATCAGGAGCAGGTGCAGTGCAAAAAGCAAATGGAACATCTGTTGAATCACCATGGTTATTTTCTGATCCGCAGGATAGGACAGGGGAGGACAGGAGCAGTATGGCTTGTGTTTCACCAGGCAACCGGTGCTTTGCGGGCGGCAAAAGCCATCTTTGCAGCTTCACAGAAAGTAGCTCTTCTACGGGCATGGGCAAGTATGGAGCATTCCGGACTTGTGAAAATTTATGATCTTTTACAGGAGCAGGAGATGTGCTGTTTTATTATGGAGTATCTTGAAGGAGAGAGCCTGAAAGAGCATATCCTTACGACAGGAGAAAAGAAAAAAAGAATTTCCGGGAGAAAAGCAGCGAAATGGGGGATAGAGCTGTGCGATGCACTGTACTGCCTTCATATGTCACAGCCGGCGATTCTTTATCAGGATTTAAAACCTTCCAATGTGGTTCTGACAAAAGAGGGAAGATTAATACTCATTGATCCGGATGGGGCGGGTTTCCAGAACGACGATTTTTGCATTATGGGTACCAGAGGATTTATGGCACCGGAACAGGAGCAGCAGAGGAGTCTTGATGCGAGAACGGATATCTACGCTCTTGGCAGGACATTGCAGTGGATTTTAGAAAAAAAGCAGCGGAAAAGAAAAAAGAGTTATTCTCCGCTTGGGCGGATTCTGGAAAAGTGCACAAGACAGGATCCGGATGAACGGTTTCAAAATGTTGCAGAAGTGAAAAAAGCATTCAGAGATTATCTGCACATTACAAGAAGGATGAGCCTGTTTTCAGCTCTGATGATCATTACCGTATCCGTACTTGGAAGCATCGAAATTTCCATTCAGGATGAGCAGAAACGAGAACAGTTATATCAAACTTATTTAAGTCAGAAAGACATATCAGATTACAAATCAGCAATATTCTTATTTCCCGGTCGGGAAGAAGGTTATCAGCAATTTTTAGAAAGTATCATGAAAGATGGACAGATGGATCGTCAGGAACACCAGGAACTTATGTCGCTTCTCTTCTATACGGAAAGTGATCTTCAGAAAAACAGAAGAGCTTATCATCGTTTCGCAGGGCAATTATCTGTCATCTATCACTTTTTTTATGCGGAAAATGGCGGAGAGCAATATGCAGAAAACTGGATTGAAAAATTTATAAAAACGAAGGATGATACACAAAAAGATGGTGTAGCAAAAGATAGGGTGCCGCGGAAAGCGACGATAAATGAAAGAATGGAACAACAGAAAAAAGAAGAGGAAGAAATGCAGCAGATAATGGATTTATACAGAGAATGGTTTCAGAAAAATGAGATTACAGAGGAAGACAAGCGATTATACGACATCTTGATCCGGTTCGATGCAGTCTATTATTTCAAACAGAGACTGAACAGAAAGGCATTGAGGGATTATGACAACCTTTGGAATTACGCAAAAGAATTATACAGCATTCCGGAGTATAAAGAATTTGCAGATTTCGAAAAGATCAAACAAGAAGAACTTCTCGGAACCAAAGAAGAAAACCCATACCAGATCGTAGGACTTGGACCGGATGAAAGTTACTGGAATGAACCGAACAACAGAGCAGAGAAATTTGCTTAGAATATACAGTATCGATAAGAAGGAGAACGGCATTTGTCTACAGATCTGTTCGAATAAAACAGAAGAAAAGATAGAAGAAAGTCAGAAAAAAGGAGACAGTGACATGGCAGAATTTGATTATGAAGTAGTAAATGGAAGAAAGATTAGAGTTCGTCCGGTAGAGACAGTTTCAGAAGTAGATGAGAACGGATATTTTGTCCGCCAGCCAAATCATTTTACAGAAGGATTTGGAGAAGGAAAAAATCCGGTAGAAAAAGGCAGATACCATCTGGTATGGGCAAAGCTTTGCCACTGGTCTAACAGAGCTTCGATCGTAAGAGAACTTCTTGGACTGGAAGATGCAATCAGTGTCAACATGGTTGATCATGCAAAGCATGAGAAGAATCTTGGATGGGAATTCGTATACGACAAAGATCATATCGATCCGGTCCTTGGAATCCAGTTCTTAAGTGAAGCTTATTACAAAGCAGATGATGATTACACAGGAAGAACAACGGTACCGGCTCTGATCGATACAAAGACAGGAAAAGTTGTAAATAACGATTACACCTGGCTTACCAATTATTTTGAAGTAGATTTTAAACCGTTCCACAAAAAAGGAGCACCGGATCTTTATCCGGAAGAACTCAGAAAAGATATCGATGAGATGAATGACTGGCTCTTTGATAACATTAATAATGGAGTTTATAAAGCAACCTTTGCAAGATCAAAGGAAGCTTACTGGGATGCCTATAATTCTTTTTATGCAGCAATGGATATTCTGGAAAAACGTCTGGAAAATCAGAGATTTCTCTTTGGAGATTATGTGACAGACAGTGATGTGAGACTGTATGTGACGCTGGCGAGACTGGATATTCGTTACACCTGGCAGCTTGGACATACCAAACACCGCCTGATCGATTATCCGAATCTGTGGGGATA
>OJMM01001708.1_pt1 | contig 12496 bp, 6 predicted proteins | sample 1597231 | NCBI WGS metagenome assembly OJMM01 (sample SAMEA2452128, study PRJEB22498) | human gut metagenome | reverse complement strand
TATAAATTTAAAGTTTTTCTATTATGAACAAAAAATTTTTAAGTGCAATCCTGTTTGGAGCCCTTATGGTCACTTCAACAGGAACATTTGTATCTTGTAAGGATTACGATGACGACATCGACCGCTTGGATCAAGAAATATCCAATGTGAAAGATGCAATCAAGGCCCTTGAAGACAAAGTAGGCTCAGGCAAATATGTCGAAAGCTGTACTCCGTTCACTGATGGTAATGGTGGTTATGAAATCAAATTCAGTGATGGAGAGACCATTAAATTATACAATGGTGCAAAAGGAGAACAAGGTGAACCGGGCAAACCAGGTACTCCGGGTACTCCAGGTACTTCTGCTGATGATTATGTAGTATCAGTAGAAGAAGGTGAATCAGCTTATGAATTAGTTATTACTTATGCTGATGGCACTAAAAAGACTATCAGTATGCCTAAAGCTACTTCTGTAGTTAGCGGAGTTAAGTTTATCCCTACTTTCCTTTCTGAAGGTGAAGCTGCCAGAATCCATTTCCCTACCATCGTTACTGATAGTGTGGCAGGTAAAACACAGATTACAGGTGCAGAGTGGAGTGAAAATAACTTTAGCACATTTAAAATCGTTTACTCAGGTAAGGCAGACGTGAAGTATCAGGTAAATCCTAACAGCGTATCATTCAAAGATATGGAAGTGGTAGGATTTGTTCGTGATACTGCTGAAATATGGAACTACAATACGAATAACAAGAATTGGGAATTGTTCAACGCTGGACAAAAACTGTACACTGATGGAAAAATTACCGTTGAATCTTATAAAGAAGGACATGGTATGTTAAACTTCCGTGTAAAGGACTGGGCTTTTGCTGAACAATCTAATCTGGACGAAAGAACAGTATATTCATTGAGAATTAAGAACAATGACCAAATCGTTCATTCTGATTTTGTTCCCGCCAAGCATGAAGTAATTTTGCAGAAAAACGTACATTTGGTTAAAGTAGCTGATGCATTTGACCAAACTAACGCTCCTGCTCAGATTAAAAATGCAATTGCTCCTAACAAGGTAAATTATAGAGAATTCATCAAAGATGAATATTATCTTAACACCTTGAATCCGACCGGTACTGAAGAGGCTAAATTGAAGGCTTATCAAGCAGATAAAGCTAAGTTCGAAGCCAATGCTGAAAACCAGTTATATAAAGGAGATGCTGAATCTAAAGATGATGCAGAACGTATTGTTGTAGAATTGAACTATACAGGTGATGGACATTCAAAAAATTTGAAGGACATCGTAACTTCATTCTTTGACAAACGTATGGGTAGAGCCCAAGACGCTCAGTATCCTTTGATGGAGAATGGTTTTGATGACTATTCATTGGTGTTTGAACCGGTTGACTTCTATTATGATGGCGTTAACCAGACAAAACGTTATTTGGATGTTACCAAAGATGGTGTTGCTACAGTAAAACAAACTCCGGACCCGATTTGGGGCGCAGAAACTGATGCCAGCCACACAGCTGCTATAGACAGAACTCCTATTGTTCGTGTGAAACTGGTAGCACCGGGTGAAGACAATGGTAATGTAGTTAAAACAGCAATCATCAAGATTCACATTGTACGCAAGACAGTTGTTCCTGAAATTAATATTACAGAAACAAAAGATGTTACTCTGAAACATATCAATCAAGTTCTTGACATGGATATGGATAAGATATTCAACCATAAAGATGTACAGTTGAGTAAAGACGAATTCCGTAAGACTTATGATTTCGTTCCTGAATTTGCAACAGCAGATGAGGCTAAACAACACGCTGTATATGCATGGGATGGAAAAGATAATGCAGACTATTCATTAGATCCGAACTTTAAACCTGAAGAATACAATCAGTTGTTCGTTACAGTGAAGAATACAGCATTCTCTCGTCATGACGATCACGACGTTTACACTGTTAAGGGTACATACAAGCCAAATGCTGATCATAAGGGATTATCTGACATCCATGTTACTTATACTATCAATGTGAAGTATCCGGATGTAGTTGCTCCTGAAAAGACTAAGTTGAACTGGGTAGATGATTCTTACTTCATTGCTCACGGTAGATACGATAACTTTGATACTCCTACAACTTATGAAATGGTTGCAGTATTGAATGACGAATTCGATTTGATCAACTATAATCCTTATAAGGGTCAGACTCATGATAAGGATTGGGCTAGAGCTACCTTGTCATTCGAATTGGTTGACCAGCATAATAACGCATCTAAGATAGCTGATGGTCACAATTCCGGTATCCGTTTGTATCAAGGTAAAGACAACAAGTGGTATATCGCTTTGGAGGCAACAGACGAAGGACGTACTTGGATCAATGCTGCTGACGCTAAGGATTTGAAGAAGATCAAAATGCGTGCTGTAGTAAGCTTCAATGAAGATGTTGACGGATTGTATGGTACTTGCAACAAGGAAGCCAATGCTCATAACAAGTATGCTAAAGAAGATTACAATAACTTCTCTTGCGATACTATCAATATGGTAAACAATACTCCTTGGGCTAAAGATCATACTACTACTTATACTGGTGCTCCTGCTCCTGAAAATGGACGTTCTACAGTGGTTATCGATGAATTTGAAGTTGCATTTGTAACTCCGATGGTATTCCACGCTTACGAAGCAGGTCCTTTGTATGACAAGTATCAGGAAGCTGAAAATACAGTATCATTGAAGGATGCATTCTTCTTGTCAGATTATCTGTGGTCTGAAGGTGCTCAGGCACAATTCAATAACAACCATGTTATCTATGATCACAAAGATATGGCTAAGAATAATACTTTGGTTCAGACAGGTGATCAAGCTGGTTGGTCAAAGAAACTGGTAGTTGACCGTAATGTATTCGATGTTAATACAACTGTTAACTTCAAGGTTTCTAAGGCATACTTTGCTGACGGAAGTGAACTGGATGCTGAAAACATGAAGAAGATCAAACTTGATAATGCTAACCAGACTATCACATGGATCAACAATGGTGAAGATATTGCTCAACCATTTACTATTGATGTAGAAGTTTGTGTAAATCACAAGTGGGGCGGTATCTGCGACCATACTTGGAAGAATGATCGTGGACATTCTGTTGGAACTATCCAAATCCAAGTTAAGAAGCACAATGACAAGTAATTAATACGCTCATTGTTTATAAAAAAAGAGGGGGGCAAAATGTTCCCCTCTTTTAGTTTTTATAATCGTTTATCCAATTATATTGTGTATGAAGTATATATATGCTGTCTGTTTTCTGTTATTAGTATGTGGCTGTCATAAAGAAAATGACACCCCTGTTGTTTTACCTGCACGGACACTATTGGTTTATCTGGGAGGAGATAATAATCTTGATGCCGAAACCTATGACAAACTTGTTCAAATTAAAAATGGATGGGAAGACGGGACAGATGGAAATATAATAGTGTATCAGGATACACCATTTAAGGACTCTCCACGATTGATGGAAATTGATGGAAAAAGTGAGAAAGGCTATATTACCATACATACCTATGACCAAGAAAACTCAGCCTCCCCCCAAGTGCTTAAACGAGTTATAAACGACGTAACTCGGCTTTATCCTGCTAAAAGCTACGGTCTAATCGTGTTTTCCCATGGCAGTGGCTGGCTTCCTCCACATACATTGGTTAATGGCTCGCGGTCTATCATCATCGATAATGACAATGAAATGGAAATAACAGATTTTGCCATGGCCCTCCCGGACCATTTATTTGAATTCATAATCTTTGAAGCATGTAATATGGCAGGTATTGAGGTGGCTTATGAATTAAGAAATAAAGCAGCATATATCATGGCTTCCTCTGCCCCAGTAGTATCTCCGGGATTTACTCCTATCTATGCCGGCAGTATTTCCTGTCTGCTTGAAGAAAATGCTGATTTGCAAAGATTTGCAGAAAATTATTTTCATTATTGGAATTTGATGGAAGGCGATAAACGTTCTGCTACCATTAGCATAATAAAAACTGCCGGATTATCAAATTTAGCGAATTTGATACGACAGATCAATACGGAAATATCCGGCTCTTTTCTCCCGGTCGGTAACCTTCAAAATTATGATGGAGTTTTAAAAGCCCCATTCTATTTTTTTGATTTCGCTCAATATTATCAATCATTATCAGATGAAAATACATACAATGTACTTCAAGAGTGTATCAGCCAATGTGTGGTTTACAAAAGAAATACTCCTTTTTATGCTACGGAAGAAGGAACATTCCCTATCACGGCCTTTTCAGGTATGACCACTTTTATCATGCAGAGAGAACTTAATGACTTGAATGAAGAATATACAAAACTACAATGGTATAAAGATATTAATACACATTAGAGAATATGTAGAATAACTTTCTATGGAATGAAATTTGAGTAAGAGATAATATATATAAATATTTACTACTTTTATCATATTGACAAAATATACTTTAGCTATTATAATATACAGTATTTTATTAGCTTAAAGGAATATAATCGACAAAATAAATTATTACTAAAAAGAGAGCGATCAGTAATGACCGCTCTCTTTTTATTTATGAAGTTGTATCTTACTTACCTACTTTTACAGTAACATCAATATCAGAAGACTTTTTCAAGCCCCAAGCATCAACAACTGTAACTTTCATCTTAGCAGATGCAGTTTCTGCCAAATTCTTCGGAGTCACTACAACATAACCGGCCTTAAAGTTACCCTTGCTATCAGCTTTACCAGCTTTTTCACCCTTAGCTTTACAAGTAAAGATATTTTCATCCAAGGAGGTGAACTCTACGTCTTTCAACTCTTTACGTGTCCAGTCATATTCATCTGCTACATCGCAGAAGATGCTATAAACTTGGTCGTTATAAGTATAACCTTTAACATGAGAATCGTTTACTTCATAACCGCTTGCACTAGTTGCAGGAACTTCTACTTTACCACCAACAGCTTTAACTACACCTTCGTACAACGGACTCATTATCTTAATCTTAAATGTATAGTCAACATCATCTGCAGTACCATAAGCGTATTTACCTACGAACTTAGCATTTTTTACATTAACAATTAATTCTTGTTTATAACCATTCTGCGGTGCACCGTTTTTAACAGCATCAATCAACTGAATATTTACTCTGTCAATATTAGTAGATGAAACTTCTGTTGTAAGATCGCTTTCTTGTTGATCTCCAGTAGCAGCAAGCACAAACTTAGCTAAAGCTGAATGTTTCTTGCCACCAATCTTATTAGCATCTCTATCATCCATTGCCAATTGGAATGTAGAAGTACCCATATTAGCCTTCAAGCTATTAAATGCACTCTTAAGAGCATAATTCAAAGCAAGATCTGCGTTACCAGCTGTTGCATCCATGTAAGCATTAGCCACACCATTCACAAACACACCTGTCTGTTGAACAAAAATATCGTTGATAGAAGGAATATTTACAGTGAATGGCAACTTAACAGAATTAAGTACATCACCTTTTACCTCACCATTCACAGCTGCTGCATCGTAGAATTTAACTTCTATATAGTAGTTCTTGTCAAATGCTAAGCCAGTAGGCCAGTTGTTGTTCAAATCAACTTTGATAGTAGCAATTTTACTATATTTATCAGCAGAAGTGACTTCCGTAGTACCGTTAGATTCATAGAATTTAACCATAGAACTAATTTGGGTTGTTATATCCTTATCACTACCATCAGCATTAGTTCCTACTTGATATACCTTCACATCTGCATTCTTAACGAATTCCTTCCAGTTAGTCAGTTCTTCCGCACTCATACTATCAAAGAACGGCTTCATTGCAGCAGAGAAGTTATCGTTGGTTGCAACTGCATTGATGATATGATTCTTAGTATCCAAAACAACACCGTCAGAAATACTTCTTTCAAGACGAACATAAACGGTTTTCTTTACAGACTCAGCAATAGTCTTAGAAGTGTTATCAGGATCTTGTTTCAATACTTCATAATAGAAATAAACAGGGAATGCAGGAATAGTAGCCTTATCATAGTATTCTGTTACTTTGAATGTGTTACCTTCGATTTTAACACCCCAGTTTTGTTTGTTGAATTCATCTACAATAATTTGACTCTTGTAAACAGATGTCGGATTATCAAAAGTGAAAGTGTTTGTGGCACCTTGTGCAACTGTTACAAAAGCTGCTTCTGCATTTCCATTTTCTTCATTTTCCAATTTCTTATCATTTAAAGAAGATACAACAGATGCAAGTTGATCTTTCTTAAAGGTCAAGTTATAGTTTGAAATAAAGTTACTTGTTCTCAAAGCAAATGCAATGCTGGCATTATTTGAAACAAAGTTCTTATCCAATGCTGTGGCATCGTCCAAACCTGACAATTCTTTGCTATCTAAAGCAATAGTCCACAAACCATTGGAGGATTCCGCTCTAGTAACCAAACCTTCATAAGCCTTCACTTCACCCAATGTAATAGGAGCTTCTGCCAACTTAGAATTAACCAAGCTGAAAGAAAGCTTAGAAGCATCAGCAGACAAAGGAGCTACACGCACCACCAAAGATCTTCCTTCTAAAGCTACAATAGCAGTTTTAGCAGCAATCTTCCCTTCTACTTTCTGAGTTTCATCAGCATCTGTCCACTTCCAAGAGTAATCCTGTGTTGCATAGAAAGGAGAGTATGACATAATATATTTATTGTCGGCCATATTTTGATCAGCAGCAGAGAATGCATGGAAATCACCATTTGCATCTGTATAACCAACAAATTCGATTTCTGTAATGGAAGCAGCAGTAGTAGGCAATTTAACTACAGTGGTAGTTCCATCCGGATTAACAACAGTCAATGTACAGATACCATCCGCTTCGACAGCACTAACAGGAGCAGCTTTATAAGTAGATTTTTCAAGTTTGCCTGTCTCTTTGTTGACAAAATACCAATAGCCGTCTGCACCCACTTCAGGAACAATTACAGTAGCAGTTTCTCCTTTTTTGGCACAATACCATCCTGTGGGTTCATCATCAATCAGCCATTGACCATCCTTATCAATAGTCAACTTATTGCCGTCACCTTTCTCTCCTTTTTCGCCATCGACTCCATTGGTAACCTCATAGCTGGAGCCATCATTTAAAGTAAAGGTAAGACCCTTGTCTGTCTTATCTACGCTGGTGATGTACTTACCAGCATCGATTTTGCTTTGTAAAGCTGCAATCTGTGACTTCAAATCGGTCAACTCCTTGTCGATACGATCGATGTCATCATCATAATCTTTACAAGATACAAATGTTCCTGTCGAAGAAACCATCAAGGCTCCGAACAGGATTGCACTTAAAAATTTTTTGTTCATAATAGAAAAACTTTAAATTTATAAATTTAAAAACTCAAAATGTTTATTGTTATAAAAGGACTTAATTGCGTTGAATCATAAAAGGATTCCGACTCTGCGATATATATTGCAGGGGAGTCATGCCAACTACTTTTCTGAACGCCACATAGAACACGCTCTTGGAGGCGAACCCACAACGGCTGAAAAGCTCATTCACAGGGCAATCTTTACCGTCCAGCAACTCTTTCGCGCGAGCCACTCTGTAAGAATTTATCAACCGCTTGAAGTTGCATCCGAAGTAGTTGTTCACCGCATTACTCAGGTAGGTCGTATTCGTGCCGACTATTGAACTAAACTTTTCTAAAGAGAGTTTTGAATCCAAATATACTTTTCTGATTTCTAGGTTATACAAAATGCTTTTATAGATCTCAAAATCAACTTTTCTTCCGGGCGCTCCTTTCTCGGTAGACAGTGTATTCCACTGCCGTTCTGCATCTTTAAACAGCTTTTCTTTCTGCGTTGTAGTAGAAAGCTCATTGCTTTGCGTTTGAAATAGAGCATCCATATTTTAGTCAGTTTCTATAATAGCCATAATTTCATCGGACAAAAGTACCCATTTTACTCTATTCTGCAAGACTTTCCACTAAAAATCTTTATAAAATACAGGAATATTTTAAGAAATAGGAATATCTCTATATTCTTTACCTTACAAACAACCATAGAAAGCCCCATAGACCTATTAAAACAAGACATTACTTTCACTATACACCTTAATATAATAGCATAAGTACGCCGAAGAAGTTAAACTTATAACAGTCAAAATATAGCTTAGTCTCTATAAAGCGGAATCCAGAACTTGTAAATTATCCCTTTATTCAACAAAACAAACCAGAAAAGAACAAAATAATCCAATATAAATATGTCATTCATTTTCTAATTAAGAATTATTCAAACTCCCTAAACATGGGATTTTTTTTGTTCACCCATAAATACATTTTAACTAATACAGCTTACCGTATCACTTCTATTAACTAAAATAAAAAAAAAGATATTTAATAATCATTTTTTACATTCATATAAAGACAATTTTTATCACCTTTACACATCTTATCTATATATTTGGCTACCTTTGGACAAAAGTCACTATATTTGCGTTTATGAAAACATATACAAGCAATCACATCATATTTTTTTCGCCTACACATACGTCTGCGAAAATAGCCCGTGCCATCGGAGAAAGTATAGGTATGGGCAGAAGAATAGAAATAGATCTCACTACGGATGAGAATAGTAGCCCGATAGAAATCAAAGATTCTATCACGATCATTGCAGTTCCTGTGTATGCAGGCAGGGTAGCCCCAATAGCATTGCAACGGCTACGAAGATTAAAAGGCAACAATGCTCCGGCTATCTTAGTCGCTGTATATGGTAACCGCGATTACGAAGATGCACTGGTCGAATTGAGAGATGAAACTATTCAATTGGGATTCACCCCACTGGCTGCCGGTGCCTTTATTGGTGAACACAGCTACAGCCGTCCTAATATGCCCATTGCAGAAGGCCGTCCGGATGTTACCGATTTACAGATTGCGGAACAATTTGGAAAAGACTGTCTGACAAAACTGGAGAAGGATGAAACATTATCCGATTTTTACCTAAAAGGAAACATACCTTATCGCTTTGTTGGCCCCTCTACTCCTGCCTCTCCAGTCTGCACTGAAGAATGCTTCGCCTGTGGCGAATGCATCGAAGTATGTCCTACTCATGCCATTGCTTTAAGCGATGAAGGAAAAATAGAAACAGAGATTACCAAATGCATCAAGTGCTGCGCTTGCGTAAAAGAATGCCCTAATGGTGCACGAGTTTTTGATACTCCTTACACCCCCATGCTACACCAAAAATGTGTGGCACGCCGTGAACCTGAACTATTTATATAATGAATAACAGAGATAAAAGAGTCCTGGTAGGAATGAGTGGCGGAATAGACAGCTCCGCCACGTGCATCATGCTGCAAGAACAAGGATATGAAGTGGTAGGAGTTACCATGAGAACGTGGGATGTCCCTTCCCGCTTTTCCACCCCCGGTCAAGATGAACCTGATGATGTACTGGAAGCAAGGGCCTTGGCAGAACGGTTGGGAATAGAACACCATGTAGCTGATGTGAGGAAAGAGTTCAAACAGATTATTGTAAAACACTTCATAGATGAGTATATGCAAGGAAGAACTCCCAATCCTTGTGTCCTTTGCAATCCGCTATTCAAAGAGCGAATTCTCTGTGAATGGGCAGACCAAACGAATTGCGCCCATATCTCTACCGGGCATTATTGCAGACTGGAAGAACGGAAGGGAAAACTGTATATAGTAGCGGGAGATGACCAAACAAAAGACCAATCCTATTTTCTATGGAAACTTCCTCAGGAGATACTTCAACGTTTTCTCTTTCCACTGGGAACTTATACCAAGCAGGAGGTACGGGAATATCTCAGACAAAAAGGATTCGAAGCGAAAGCCCGTGGAGGTGAAAGTATGGAAATCTGCTTTATAGAAGGGGATTACCGAAACTTTCTGCGTTCGCAATGCCCGGATATTGACACCCAAGTAGGACCGGGATGGTTTGTAAATAGCAAAGGAGTCAAGATAGGTCAGCACAAAGGCTTTCCTTATTATACAATAGGCCAACGGAAAGGATTGGAAATCGCTTTGGGGCATCCAGCATACGTACTACGCATCAATGCAGAAAAGAATACAGTCATGTTAGGAGATGCCGAGGAACTTAAAGCAGAATATATGTTGGTAGAAGACTATCATATCACAGAAATGCAGGATTTACTGCAATGCAAGGACTTGTCAGTACGTATCCGCTATCGCAGCAAGCCTATTCCGTGTCAAGTGCTCGTATTAGATGAAAAACAACTATTGGTCCGTTTCCTTTCCGAAGCATCCGCCATCGCTCCTGGACAATCAGCCGTTTTTTACGAGGGGAAACGAGTATTGGGAGGTGCATTCATAGCTTCACAGCGCGGCATCCGAAAAATTGCCGCAGATAACCAAGATAAATTTTAGATGATGAAAACATATATCGGATATCTTATTTTCATGTGCAGCTTATTATTATGCAGTTGCCAACAGACCACAAGCAATCCTCGTTTCTACAACGAGGGCGTATCGCAAGAACTGGCAACACTGCGCAAACAGGAGATTAAGGAGTTGAAGTATAAGCTATATTTCTCCATTCCTGAACAAAAATCAGTTCCGGTAAATGGAGAGATTGCCATTGAATTTAATCTGGATGCACCGCAAGAAATTATTCTCGACTTCAGAGAAAAGCCTGAAAAAATAAAATCGGTATCCGTCAATGGACAAACTGCCCGTTATGAATTCCATAACGAGCACATCATCCTACCTGAAAAAAACATAGTAGAAGGAAAAAATAATATCACGATCAAATTTATTGCCGGAAACCAGTCGCTAAACAGAAATGATGAATTTCTGTATACGCTATTAGTGCCAGACCGTGCCCGTACCTTATTCCCTTGTTTCGAACAGCCGAATCTGAAAGCCACATTTTCCTTACGACTGGATATACCAACAGAATGGAAAGCTGTTTCCAATACCTATATTACTAAAGAAGAAACAAAAGGCAACTGCAAAACAGTAACTTTTGCCCCAACTGAACCATTAAGCACTTATCTTTTTTCCTTTGTCACCGGTAAATTAGAACATCAAGAATATATAGAAGGTAACCGGAAAATCTCAGCATATTACCGCGAAACAGATTCTAAAAAGGTAGCTCAATTAGATACCATCTTCAAACAAGTGACCGCTTCGCTGAACTGGCTGGAAGAATATACCAATGTTCCCTATCCTTTTGCCAAATACGATTTTATTATCTTGCCGGGATTCCAATATGGAGGTATGGAGCACACAGGTGCCACCTTATATAATGACACGCAAATGTTCCTAAGCGAAAATCCCACTCCGGATGAAGAACTTCGCCGAACCCAATTAATCGCCCACGAAACCGCTCACATGTGGTTCGGCGATTTAGTAACGATGAACTGGTTTGATGATGTCTGGACTAAAGAGGTATTCGCCAATTATTTTGCAGCTCTGATTACCGAACCATTATTCCCGCAAGTCAATCACCAGCTGAATTGGATGAAGACTTATACAGCCGCATCCTTGTCAGAAGACCGTACACCCGGAACCACTGCTATCCGGCAACCGCTAGATAACCTTCAAAATGCAGGATTAATTTATGGACAGATCATTTATAACAAAGCTCCTGTCATGATGGTAAAACTGGTGGAATCAATGGGAAAAGAAGCATTTCGGGAAGGGATTCAAGAATATTTAAAAACTTACGCTTACGCCAACGCTACTTGGGATGACTTGATACAAATTCTAGACAGTAAAACAGAGCAAGATCTAGCCGCTTTCAGCGATGTATGGGTAAACCAAAAAGGAATGCCGATAATCAAATTCGAAATATCAGACAAACAGTTGACCATACATCAGCAAGATCCATATCAAAGAGGATTAAACTGGCCTCAAAAATTCAATATCACCCTTTGCGGAACAAGGGACACAACGATAGAAGCCAGTCTGACAGACAGCTTATGCCGTATTACGTTACCCTTTACCCCCACCCGTATTCTGCCCAATACGGACGGGAGAGGATATGGTTTGTTTGTTCCTGACAACAACAGTCTCCATTGGCTGCTGGAACATTGGCAAGAAATAGACAATGAAACAACCCGACAGGCAGTTTTAATGATGATGCATGAAAATTATCAAGCAAAAGGAATTCCGAATACTGCATGGATGAATGCATTACTCAACGGAATACATTGTGAAAAGAACCCGTTGATAGCTTCAACATTAACCAATTACCTGTCCTCTCCTCTGCAAGAGATATCTTCGGCAGAACGTGATAAAATAGAAAATGAGCTTTATAAACTCAGCCATTCTCATCCGATTCCTTCTTGTCGCATCCAGTTATTACGCCTTCTGATTACAGAAGCAGCAAGTCCGACTATGATTCAGTGCCTCTATTCCTTATGGGAAACCGAAAGAGTCCAACAATTAAATGAAAGAGATTACACTACATTGGCCTACGAACTGGCCTTGCGCATACCTGAACAAGGAAAAGAAATACTTCAGACACAACGCCAACGCATCCACAATCCGGACCGTCTACG
>OJMM01001706.1_pt1 | contig 12504 bp, 18 predicted proteins | sample 1597231 | NCBI WGS metagenome assembly OJMM01 (sample SAMEA2452128, study PRJEB22498) | human gut metagenome | reverse complement strand
ATATGCCTATGCCTGTTCCCGAAATGAGCAGACCAACTTTCCAGCCTAAACCGTCCGTAAGTAAATTTGCCAAAGATAATGAAGTAACTGAAGCTAAACGTTTGAACTTAATGTTTGCTACTCTATTTATAGTATGGGTAGTAATTACAGCACTTGCAGTAAGTAGAGGTTCAAGGTTCATTACCACTATTGTATTACCATTCGGTTTAATGGCAGGTATATTTGTAGGATATGCTTCTGACTATGTCAAAACTAAACTTGATAATGACAAAATGTTAATGGCAGTTATATTGGTAACAGGATTCTTTGCATCATACCCATTAGCAGCAGTTACAGTACCTATATTCGGTATTATATTATTCATGTTAATTGCTATAGCTGGTGGAATAACCATATACGGACTGAAATCCAGTAAGTCTGCATCTACTAAAGTACCTGTTAAGAAGTATGTTGCTATTATTGCTATTGCTCTTGCATTGATAACACCTACTGTTTGTGGTGCTTATCAGACTGCTAATCAGGTAGTACCTGGTACTAGTGATGCTATGTGGGATTCAATGGCATGGATTAATGAAAATACTGCTGATAATACTGTTGTTGCATCATGGTGGGACTTCGGTTACCTCTTTGAGATTGCTGCTGACAGACAGGTAATCTTTGATGGAGGTAGTCAAAGTGGTAACAGTAGGGCATTCTGGCTAGGTCAGGCGATGACGACGGATAATATGGACTTGTCTGCAGGAATATTTAGAATGTTGGGAACTTCCGGTGAAAACGCTACTAATACATTAACAGATTATACTGGCAGTCCGGGTAAAGCAACTGATATTTTAATTGATATCCTGCCGAAAAACGCACAGGATGCTAAAAATACATTAATTAATACATATGGTTTAACTACTGAGCAGGCCAATACTATTATTCCGCTTACTCACCCTGATAATCCAAGACCGGTTATCTTTGTAGCAAGTTCAGATATGCTGCAAAAAGCTGGCTGGTGGAGTTACTTTGGTGCGTGGGACTTTGATAAGCAGAATTCCACAAACTTCAATTATTACGTGCCTTCTCAGCAAGTAACTGTTGAACCTGGATCTACTGGCAGATTAGCTTTAATTAATGAATCCGGTTTGGAATATGATGCAGTTATTACTAGAGGTACTGGAAACAACACTACTACTGGTCATACTGAAGCAGTATATTCAAATAACGGTTCTTTACTTAAAATAAACGGATCAGAATTTAATCCATTGAATGTATCCCGTATCATGGTAATTGAAGGTAATCAATTAGTGAAAAATGAATCAATAGCTGGAGCTCCTAGCGATTCCAATTATACATTATTCCTGATGGGTGAAAATAATGTTTACACACCTATTATAATGCATAATAAATTGGCTGATTCAATGTTTACCAGATTGTACCTTTTAGGTGGTATGGGTCAGAATGTATTCTCCATGGTTCATATGGAAAATGGAGTTTCATTATGGCAAGTAAATTATAACAACACGGCTGCTGGCGGAACTAGTACACCTGCTGCATCTGGTGCTACTGATGGAAATATTGGTACTACTAGTCCGGACAGGGCTTAACTTTGATTAGGATATTTTAATCCTAATCTCTTTTTTTAATTATAATATGGTGATTTAATGGGAATAGAGGAGAAAATAAAAGATATTGAGGATGAAATTCAAAAGACACCATATAACAAGGCTACTTCTCACCATATTGGTAAACTTAAAGCTAAACTTTCTAAATTGAAAGAGGAGTCTATTCAAAGAAGTAGTTCCGGAACAAAAGGTCAGGGATTTCATGTAAAGAAATCTGGTGATGCTACTGTTGTTCTTGTTGGATTTCCTTCTGTTGGTAAATCTACCCTCTTAAATGAACTTACTAATGCTGAAAGTAAGGTGGGAGCTTATCAGTTTACTACTTTGGACATTGTTCCAGGGGTTATGGAGTATAAAAACGCTAAAATACAAGTTTTTGACATTCCTGGGATTATTACCGGAGCAAGTACTGGTAAAGGTAGAGGAAGGGAAATTTTATCTGTAGCCAGAACAGCAGAACTGATTGTGGTTGTTTTGGATGTCTTAAATCCGCAGCATTTGGATGTTATTTTAAAAGAATTAAGAAATATTGGTATCAGACCAAATGAAAGGCCTCCTGATGTAACTGTAAACAGGAGAAGAACTGGTGGTGTTCATGTGTCTTCAACAGTTCCGCTTACACATTTGGATGAAAAAACAATCAGGTCTATCATAAATGAGTATGGTATGCATAATGCAGACGTACTTTTTAGAGATGATGTAACAATGGATCAGTTTATTGATGTTCTTGATAGAAATAAATCATATGTTCCAATGTTGATTCTATTAAATAAAGTGGATCTTGTAGATGAAGCTTATCTTGAAGAGATGAAAAAACAGCTTCCTGAATTTATACCGATTTCTGCAGATAAAAAATTGAATATAGATAATCTTAAGGAAACAATTTTTGAAAATTTAAACCTTGTTCGTGTTTATCTTAAACCGCAAGGAAGAAAAGCAGATATGAACGATCCTTTAGTTATTAAAAAAGGTTCAACAGTCATTGATGCCTGTGACAAATTGCACAAGGAATTTGTGAAAAACTTCCGTCATGCTAAAATATGGGGAACATCAGTTAAATTCCCAGGTCAGAAGGTAGGTCCTGATCATGTTTTGGAAGATGAGGATGTTTTAAGGATTATTCTTAAGAAATGATTGTGGGTAATATGAATCAAGTTATTTTTATAAGTGGAACTCCATGTGTTGGAAAAACTACATTAGCTAGTGAACTTTCTAAAAGATTGGGTGCTAATTTAGTTAGAGTTAATGAATTGGCTATTAGTAATGATTTAGTTTTGGGAATCGATAATGAAAAGGGTTATAAAATAATTGACATACCTGAATTAGATGTAGTTTTGGGAGAAATTATTGATAATCTTGATTCAGATAAATTACTTATTGTGGAAGGGCATTTGTCTCATTTGTGTAATGGTGCTGATAAAGTAATAATTTTAAGAGTTCATCCAAGTATTTTGGAAGAAAGGCTGGCTGGGCGCAAATATTCTGATTCTAAAATTCGTGAAAACCTTGAAGCAGAGGTACTTGACGTATGCGGAGCTGAGGCATATGATGCATATGGTGAAGATGTCTGTGAAATAGATGTAAGTGATTTGTCTATTGATGAGACAATTAATCTGGTGGTAGATGTTATTTTTGATAAAAAAGACTTTCCATTTGGTGTGATTGATTTTATGGACTGGCTGATTGGATGATGAAACTTCTGCGGTTCAGTTTATTTTTATAATTGAAATAATATTTCTTTTTATTTAGTTTGTTTTGAGCTGTCTTGGCATTTATAAATTAGTCCAGCTATACTGGCTTTCAGGTTTAATTGTAACTGGAGCAACAGTTTGTATATTGTGTTGGGGTTATGTTTTGGTTAATTTGGAACGCAGTAAAAAACATTTAAAAAGAGCGGTAATGGCTGTTTAATTTTTATATTGTTTTTTTTTTTCATTTAAGATATTGTATTATTTTGTGATAAAAAAAGTTAAAACATTATTTAAAATAAATAATGTTCTTTTACTAAACGTACAACTTCTTTTGCTTCTGCAGCTTGACTTGAAGGTACTTTAAATGATAATGGTTCACTGTAAGCTGCTCCGTCCACATTAACAACAGTATTGTTTGTCACTCCGATTTTAATATCTACATCAAAGTCTAAGGTTCCTGCAGTTTCAAAAGAAATGGTTTTGATTGTGTCTTTTGGGAAAAATTTGACTTCCACTTTTTTACCGCTTAATCCCTGAACGTCTACTTCGTAGATTCCATAGTTGGTTAAAATTATTTGGTCTCTTATGAATTGGTATGACTGAATTACTTCTTCATCATCAAAAAAGAATTCAGATACATAGTCTTTGTCCATCTCTTCACTTACGTCACCATATCCGATTACTTTATCTAAAAATGCCATAGTTTTCACCTATGTATTAATATTTTAATGTTTTACTATTTAATTTTAGATGATGTGGAAATCTTTTTTTATAATGAATTTCTAATATCTGTATATATAACACTTGTTTTTAACACAACCTTTATAAATATAGAAAAACAAATTTATTCCTAATATTCATATTAACCTAAGGTTATTTTAACTATGGTTTTTGTTTTAATATGCGCAAATCATTTTAATTCAATTTTTGAATATTATATCCTAATTTAATAGTTATTATTATAATTATGAGGAGGATATCTTTGAGTAGAGGAAAAAGACCAAAATGGATGATTGAAATAGCTATTGAACGTATGAATATTCTTTTTGAGCGTGCTGAGATGGAATTCGAAAGGCACCCGGAAAGAAGTAACCGTTATGTTGTATTAGCTAAGAAGTTATCTACCAAGTACAATACCAAAATTCCCGATAAATGGGCAAGAAGGTATTGTAAAAGGTGTAATAAGTTTCTCTACCCTGGTCACAACGCTACAGTCCGGCTGGTTAACGAAGAAGTTAACATTTTATGTGGCGAGTGTGGGCATGTTATGAAAATTCCTTATCATAAGGAGAAAAAAAATAAAAGGAGAGCTAGATATGAGTCAATCAAAAAAAGAAATGATGAATAAAGCTCTTTCCGCTATGACAATGAATATTGGTAAGGCTGGTGTTAATGACAATGTCATTGAAGAAATCAAACGCCAACTTAAAGCTAATGAAATTGTTAAACTTAAATTTGCAAAAAATATCGCTAAAAATAAAGATGATTATATAGCTGACATTGTCCAGAAAACCAGATCTAAACTTATAGATGTTAGAGGAAATGTCGCTGTCATTTATAAAAAAAAGCCTTAGAAAACATTGCTTAAATTTAGAGTTACAGGCCCTATTTTTATTAGGTCTTAAATTTACAGTTGATTATGAGGACAATTATTTAAAATTAAATATTGGAGAATTAATATGACTACTGTATTTGATGTACCTGCAGATTTATTAATTAAAAAAGTCGCAGAAGAATTTAAAAACAATGATAAAATCAATTCCCCTGCATGGTCCAATTTTGTAAAAACCGGTGTTCACAAAGAAAGAAAACCTGAAGATGTCGACTGGTGGTATACTAGATGTGCATCTATCATCAGAAGAGTGTACATGGACGGACCTGTAGGAGTTATGAGCTTAAGAACTTTCTACGGTGGTAAAAAAGACCGTGGAGTAACTCCTGAAGTATTCAGAAAAGGTAGTGGAGCTATCGTAAGAAACGCGCTACACCAATTAGAAGATGCAGGATATGTTGAAAAAGTTGTAGGTGGAAGAGTTGTTACTCCAGCAGGAAGATCATTCTTAGATAAAATTTCTGCTGAAATCATTAAGGATATTCCTAATCTTGCAAAATATTAATTAAATTATTCGGAGAGTTTGATATGAGTGATCTTGATGAAATTCGCCGCAAAAGAATGGCGGAATTAGAAGCCAGACAAGCTGCTGCACAAGGTCAAATGCAACAACAAGCACAACAACAAATGCAACAGCAAGAAGCACAAAGACAATTTGAGGAGCAAAAGAAAGCTTTAATAGCTCAAATTTTGACTACTGAAGCACGTTCCAGATTAGCTAACCTTAAATTGACTAAGCCAGAGCTTGTTAATCAAATTGAAATTCAGTTAATTCAATCTGCTCAGGCCGGCAGTTTAAGAGGTAAAGTAACTGATGAACAGTTAAAAGTACTCTTGAGACAAATAGCTGGTCAGAAAAGAGAAATTAAAATTACAAGGAAATAATATTAATGAAAGCTTGTGTATTATACAGTGGAGGAAAAGACAGTTCTTTTATGGGTGTTATGCTTAAAAGACTTGGTCTTGATGTTGAATTGTGCACTGCCAATTTCGGTGTTTACGATTCTTATATTCCAGCAAGCCTTTCAGCCAAATCTCTCGGGTTTAATCATAGGGTTCTTGATTTGGATTTTGAACTTTTAGACAAAACCTGTGACATGATTATGGAAGACGGATTTCCCAATGACGGAATAAAGTTCCTTCATGAAAGTGTTGTTGAAGAGATTTCTGAAATGTATGATATTATAGCCGATGGAACTAGAAGGGATGATAGAACTCCTAAACTTAATATAAATCAAATTAAAAGTCTTGAAGATAGAAAAGATGTTCAGTATATTAATTTGGATAGTTTTGGTCACAAGACAATTAAATTAATCACATCTAATTTATTTGAAATATCTCATGAAAAAAGCAATAAGGATAACAGCTCTGATTATGAGGTTGAAATAAGGACTTTAATTGATGAAAAAGGAGGAAATTCATTGGATATTTTCCCTGAGCATTATCAAACTCGTGTTACTGGGTATAAAAAATAATTATTATTATAAGGTGAGAAAATGAGTAGAAATAAACCATTAGCTAAAAAATTGAGAATGGCAAAAGCAAATAAACAAAACAGAAGAATTCCAATCTGGGCTTATGCTAAGACTAACCGTAAACTTAGATACAGACCTAAACCTAGACATTGGAGAAGAAACAGTCTTAAATTATAAGGGGGATTTTTCATGGAAAGAGTTTATACAATTCCACTTAGAAACGCAAAAAAAGTCAAAAGGACTATTAGAGCTCCTAGAGCTATCAGAGAAGTACAAAACTTCTTATTCAAACACATGAAAGCTGAAGAAGTAAAGCTCGATGAATCTATTAATCATGAAATTTGGGCAAGAGGTATTCAAAAAATACCTTCTAAAATTACTGTAAAAGCAGTTAAAGATGATGATGGCGTAGTAGAAGCTACTTTAGCAGAATAGCTATAATACTACTTCAATACTACGTGAGGTAACAATATGTTAAGAAGAATAAACATTGTAGATAATCCTAATATAGGAGTATTTATTTTAGCAACTGATGATTTAGCTGTTGTTCCTTACAATCTTCTTGACGAAAAGGTTAAGCTGATTGAAGAAACACTAGAAGTTGATGCTGTAAAATCTTCTATTTCCGGATGTAACCTTATTGGATCTTTAGCTGTAGCTAATTCAAACGGTATTGTTGTTTCCCCACATGTATTAGATAGAGAAGTTAAACAGTTTGAAGAATTAGGTTTAAATGTAGCTACAATTCCCGGAAATTATACTGCAGTAGGTAATATTGTTGCAGCTAATGATACTGGTGCTATTGTAAGTCCGTTTTTATCTGATGAGGCAGTTAAAGTCATTGAAGATACTTTAGATGTAAATGTTGAATCAACTTCCATGGTCGGAAGCGATATTATCGGTTCACTGATTACAGTTACCAACAAAGGATTTTTAATGGATAAAAATGCTACTGAAACTGAAGTAGACTTTGCTCGTGATGTATTTGGTGTTGAAGGAGATATTGGTACTGTAGGCAGAGGTATTTCTTTAGTTGGGGCATGCTCTCTTGCAAATTCAAGTGGAGCTATTGTAGCTAAAGAAAGTACAGGTCCTGAAATGGCTAGAGTTGAAGAAGCATTAGGCTTTTTAGACGATTTATAAATAATATCCTGAGGAGTTAATATGATAACAAAAATTTACAGAGTTAAAGGTACTTTTGTAATGGGCGATTCATATCATAAATTTACTAAAGAATACAAAGCTACCAATGTAGCTGATTTAGAAGAAAAAATTTATGAACGTTTTGGAAGTAAACATGGTTTAAACAGAAACCAAATTTCTATTAAAGATATTGCTGAAATCGCACCTGAAGATGTTGTAGACCCAATTTTAAAAGAAATTTTATAAGGGTGTTACTATGGAAGATCAGCAAAAATTTAATCAATTACTTAATGAAATAAATGTATACAAACAGCAAGGAGACTTAATTCAGCAACAAATTGAATTAGTCAGAGCTTCCATTGCTGAAGTTGATGCATTAACCAACACTTTAGATGATTTGGAAGGTAAAGATTCTGTTGAAGCTTTCGTACCTGTAGGTGCTGGTTCTTTCATTAAAGGTGAACTTAAAAACACCGATGAAGTTATTGTAAGTATTGGTTCTGGAATAGCTGTTAAAAAAGATGTTGACGGAGCAAGAGAAACTATTGCAAGACAGAAAAAAGATCTGGAAGACAGTTTAGATAAAATGTTAGCTAATATGCAACAGGTGTCTGACATTATCGGATCTTTATCTGCTCAAGCAGAACAGTTAGCTGCTGTTGCTCAAGGAAACATGTCAGCTACCGGATTAAACTAGATATAACTTCCTTTTTTTACTTTTTTTATTTAATTTATTTTTTCATATTTTGCTTATTTTTTAAATATTATAAAAAACATATTATTTTCTAATTAAACCATAAGGTTGTGTAAAATTTGTTTGAATCTTTGAAAAAGAAGTTTTCACGAACTAGTGATAAATTAGAAGAAGAGCTTATTGAAGAAGCACAGGAAGAAAACAATCTTGAAGAGGAATCCGGTAAAAAATTCTCCTTTTTTTCATTTGGCAGGAAAGATAAAAAAGAAGAAGAGGATTCTAAAAGTGATGTAGCGGAAATTCCTCAGGAAGTTGAAACTATTCAAGAAACTGACACTTCAGATGATGAAACCTCTGATGATAAAGATGAAAAATCTGGTTTCTGGAGTTTTGGTAAAAAATCCAGTGATAATAAGGAAGATCCTCAGGAGGAAGAAGAATCAGCTGAAGAGATTCAAGAGGAAGAAGAACCTAAAAAATCTCATTTCTGGAGTAGAAATAAAGAGGAAGACACTGAAGAATCAGAAGAAGCCGATGAAAAAACAGAAGAGAAAAAATCCCGTTTCTGGAGCAGAAATAAAGATAATGATTCTTCTGAAGAAAATGATGAAGATGAAGAACCAAGCGGAATGTTTTCATTTATTACTGCCAAAACCATTTCAGAAAAACACCTTGATGATATTTTGTGGGAACTTGAAATGGGTCTTTTGGAAGGGGACGTGGCTATGGAAGTAGCTAGTGCAGTAGTGGATTCTGTTAAAGATGATCTGGTTGGCCGTAAAATCAAAAGAAGCAATGACATTACTGAATATACCTACAACGCACTAAGAAATGCTGTAGCTGAAATTATTGATATTCCGGGCAAGTCAATGACTGAAATGATTGAAGCCAAAAAAGCACAGGGCGAACCTCTTGTTGTAATGTTTGTCGGTATTAACGGAACAGGTAAAACAACAACCATCGGTAAATTAGCTAATTACTATCTTAAAAAAGGTTATACTCCTGTAATAGCTGCTGCAGATACTTTCAGAGCAGGGGCTATTGAACAGGTTAATTACCATGCAGACAAGGTTGGAGTTAAGCTTATCAAACACCAGAAGGGTTCAGATCCTGCAGCTGTTGCATTTGATGCAGTTGAACATGCAAAAGCTCAAGGTAAAGAGCTGGTTTTAATTGATACTGCAGGTAGGATGCAGACCAACACCAATCTTATGGATGAAATGAAAAAGATTAAGAGAGTTGCAAAACCTGATTTGGTTGTCTTTGTAGGGGATGCCCTAACAGGTAATGATGCAACCCAGCAGGCTTCCAAATTTAATGAAGCTATTGACCTTGACGGTGTTATTTTAACTAAAGCAGATGCTGACAGTAAAGGAGGAGCATCATTATCTATTGGTTATGTTATCAAAAAACCTATTCTCTTTTTGGGAATGGGTCAGGGATATGATGACATTAAGGAATATGATGCTGACTGGATGCTGAATCAGCTCTTTTCTGAAAGCGGAGAAGAGGTAAACATTAATGAAGCTTAAAAAAATAACATTAATTTTAATTATTATTTTGGCAGTGTTGGTTTTGATAGCTGGTGCAGCCACATTTACCAGCAACAATTCAATAATAGAAACACCTAAGGGAAATGCTTCTGTTGTTGTAACTGGTGATGTGATGTTTGCACGTAATATGGCTGGAGTATTAAGTTTGGATGAAAGTCCTTTCAGACATGTGGAAAATGTGACCGGAAGTGCAGATTTATTATTAATCAATTTTGAAAATGCTGCAACAACTTCAGGGTATGCTGTAAAAGGTGATGTTCCGCTTAAATGCGATCCTTCCTATGTTCCATTAGCTAAAGCCAACAACAATACCGTTGCAGCACTGGCTAACAACCATTTATTTGATTACGGCACTGACGGTATGAAAGATACCTTAAAGTCTTTGGATGATGCAGGCATCACTCATATCGGCGCAGGAAATAATGAATCTCAGGCTCGCCAAACTGCAAGCAGCGATATAAACGGAAGAAATATTACTATAATCAATTATATGGATTCAAACAACTTTAAAGAATATAGTACTGATGTAATGCCTCAGGCTAACGGTTCTAATCCAGGTTATTCCGCATATGACAGTGATGTTGCAAAATGTCAAATTCAGGATGCAAAGGCAAATGGTTCAGATGTTGTAATTGTTTATTTCCACTTTGGAAATGAATACTCCCGTTCACCAAATCCTGATCAGGAAAAGATGGCTCATGAAGTAATAGATTATGGGGCAGATGCTGTTTTAGGTTCACATCCTCATGTAACACAGGGAATTGAAATGTATAACGGCAAACCTATATTCTACAGTCTGGGAAACTTCATATTTGACATGTCAAATTCAGCAACTCACATTGCATATATAGTCAAAATAGACTTTGTCAATGATACCGGCGAGTGTACAGTTTATCCTGTGATTATTTCAGGATACCTGCCTTACTTTATGGGACCTGATGAGGGAACCAGTTTACTTAATTCATTGTCTCCTCAATGTGATGATTTGGAAATAACACCGGAGGGTACCGGTAAATTGTATTTTAATTTAACAGGTGATACCAATGAATCATGATAATAAAAGCGAGTGGAATTCTTCTCTTGCGTTTTTAATGTCAATGATTGGGGCTGCTGTTGGATTAGGTAATATATGGCGTTTCAGCTATGTGCTGTACTCCAATGGTGGAGGATCCTTTTTTATTCCTTATTTTGTAGCTATTGGGCTTCTGGGAATTCCCTTTCTTATTTTGGAATATGGTCCACAAGATAAGACCGAGGTTTGAAGTAATAGGATGGATTTTAGGTCTTCTGGCATTTGGTGTTGTAACATATTATATGGTTATTCTTGCATGGGATATAGTTTATCTTGGAGCAAGTCCGTTTCTGGCATGGGGGGCTGATCCTGCAGGATTTTTCTTAAATTATGTTGGTGGAGACTCTACAATTTCTGACTGGTCACATCTGATACTTCCGACAGTGGTGGGACTGGTTATTGTATGGGTGATGATATGGTTTATTTCAAAAAAAGAGCTGAACTCAGGAATAGGCAAAGTATCCAAAGTGCTGATTCCATTATTGTTTGTTATAATGGCAGCTATTGTAATATTTTCCCTGACATTGCCTGGCCATAATTTGGGAATTGAAACACTGCTGACTCCTGACTGGTCAGTGCTTTTTGATGTAAACATATGGCTTGCTGCATTTTCACAGATTATATTTTCATTAAGTTTGGGAATGGCTATTGCACTTACATATGCAAGTTATTTACCTGAAGATTCAAAATTAATCAATAATGTGCTGATTGTAGTTAGTTCAAACTCAGGTTTTGAGATATTCACTGCATTTGGAGTCTTTTCCATACTGGGTTTCATGTCAGTAACATCAGGCGTTCCGATTGAAAGCCTAATCAGACAGGGTACAGGTCTTGTATTTATTGTATTTCCGACAATATTCAATACAATGGGTATAGTCGGTAAGATATTGGGACCTCTGTTTTTCCTGGCTATATTATTTGCAGGAATAACTTCTGCTCTGGGATTTTTAGAGCCGTTACTTAATTCTGTATGTGATAAGTTTGGATTTACCCGTAAAAAATCAGCCAGTATATTATGTGGTGTTGGATTTGTGATTTCAATGTTTTTCACATGCGGAATCTCCAGCTATCTTGTGGAAATAGTTGACGGATTTTTGAACCAGTTCGGAATATTGTTTTTAATCGCATTGCAGTGTATTATATTTGGATGGATTTTAGGAATTGATGATTTAATTGAAGTTGTAAACAAGAATTCTGTAATGCATGTTGGAAAACTATGGGTTACAATTATTAAATATATACTGCCATGTGTAATTTTCATAGTTTGGACATTCGGAATTATTGACCTGATTAAAACAGGGGGATTTCTGGAACTGGCTGTTGATGTTGTTATTACACTCAGCATTTTAATAGCAAGTGTTATGCTGACAAAATTCGAAGATTATAAATAACTGTTAATGACAAATAGTAAGGTGTAATATGGTTTTTTTAAATCATATTCTAATATATCAACAAAAAAATTTATTTTTTTGATTCGTTTAAAACCTTCTCACGTGTTTTAAAGGGGTTTTATACTCCTTAAAACACACTTTTAATAAAGTTTCTTTCTTTTGGAATAGGCTTTCTGTTTCTTTTTTTCCAGACTTTTATAAAAAGCGGCGTAAAGAGTCTGAAAGTCGTCAAAATGCGCCGATTCTCCCTGTCCCAAACGAAACAC
>OJMM01001686.1_pt1 | contig 12587 bp, 15 predicted proteins | sample 1597231 | NCBI WGS metagenome assembly OJMM01 (sample SAMEA2452128, study PRJEB22498) | human gut metagenome | reverse complement strand
AGACGTTCGCCTACAGGCTGTTTCTGACATGGATGAATCTGCTCAACCTCGTATGCACCTCAATTCCCCGGCTTTCTGCCAGCAAATGAACCGGCGTTTTGGTTTCCTTTTTACCGCGGCCGGCCTCTTTGGGTGCCCGCGTATAAACGCAAACCACATCATGTTTGGCCGTCAAGGCCTCCAAAACCGGCACCGAGAAATCCGGCGTCCCCATAAAAACGACTCTCATCTTTGTTTAATACTCCTACCCTGCTCCGGCTGTGCAAACCGCTCTGCCAGACGCTTATTTACCCTGAAAAAATATGTCAGATACCGACTAGGCGTTTTTTTCCGCCAAATGAGCCTTGCGATTCTTTTCCAGCTTCTTTAACAACATTTGCCTTTTCAGACGGCTGATGCGGTCAATATAGAGAATGCCGTCAAGATGATCAAGCTCGTGCTGAACCACAACGGCCAAAAAGTCTTCCGCCAAAAGTTCGCATTCTTTGCCGTGATAATCCAGATATTGAACCTTCACGCTCGCCGGACGCTCGACTTCCGCCCGCATTTCCGGAACCGAAAGACAGCCTTCCTCGCAAATTTCCTTTTCTTCCGAACGCCAGACAATCTCCGGATTGATAAAATACATCGGTGCCGGCTCTTCATCTTCGCGAGCGGCATCAATCACCACAATCCGTTTGGACACGCCGACCTGAGGCGCCGCCAGTCCTACGCCGACGGACTCATACATGGTCTCCAGCATATCGTCCAGAAATTTCCGCAGTTCGTCATCGACCTTTTCGACCTTTTCGGCCTTCTTTTTCAAAATCGGATGCGGGTATTCATATACTTTTAATTTTGCCATTTTTACCTCTTTGCCAAAGCGGCGGAAAATCAACGTACGGCCTGTGCAATCTGATCCAAAAGCGCATTGACCATTTTAGGTTCGTTTTTGGTGAAAAATGCATAAGCCAAATCGACATATTCCTGAATAATCACCTTGGCATCAACATCCGTGGTGTTAATCAGCTCATAAGTCGCACACAACAGCAACGCACGCAACGTGCCGTCAAAGCGCTCAAAAGACCAGCCTTCTTTCAAATAATGTGCCAAAGACTTCTCAATCGCTTCCTTGCGCTCGTGAACGCCGCGTGTCAACGTGGCGAAATAATTGGTATCCATTTCGGTCACTTCAACCAGTTCTTCGCGGTCATCCCCTTCGTCCTCAATCACATAGCGGCCGACTTCGCCGTTAATAAAATCCTTGATGACCTCGTCAACCGGCAGCTGACCGTATTCAATCATATAAGTTGCCTGAACTGCTGCCAGTCTTGCGCCTGATTTCATTTTAATTTTTTCCGAAATAAATTTTGCCATTTAATTTTCTCCCTGTGGCTTGGCCAGCTTATCAATTGTATCAACAAAATCCTCAAAATCTTTAACTTCTCGAAAATCACGGTAAACCGATGCAAAACGAATATATGCAATATGGTCAAGCGTAGACAGCGCTTCCATCACGTATTCGCCGATTGTCCGGGACTGAATTTCAGGCTCTCCCGAACTTTCCAAGCGGCGCTGAATGGAATTGACTATCTTTTCAACCCGCTCTTCGCTCACCGGGCGCTTTCTCACCGCAATGGCAATGGATCTTGCCAGCTTGTCACGGTCAAACATGGTTTTCTCACCGTTTTTCTTCACCACGACAAGTTCCCGCAGCTGTACCCGTTCAAACGTGGTAAAACGCGAACCGCACTCGCTGCATTCGCGACGGCGCCGAATGGCGGTATTGTCATCAGCATCCCGGGAATCTTTAACCTGCGTGTCATCGCAGCCGCAAAAAGGACATTTCATTTTTTTACGCTCCTTTTTTAATCAAGCTTTCCGCTACCTGATAAAGTTTTGAAGAATATCTGGCTCCCTTTATAAGGACAATATCATTATTTTGCAATAGCTTATTTATCAAAAATTCATCCAAACCCTCTTTATTTTCAAAATAATGCCGTTCCTTGTCAGCCGGCAGCTGTGCCAACATATCTTTCATCTCCGGACAAACGCCTACCACAATGTCTATCGAACTGTCGGCAAGCTGCCGGCCTATCTCAATATGCCGGGCCTGAGAAGTCTCCCCCAGCTCGGCCATTTTTCCCAAAACAACGACTTTGCGCCCGGAACAAGGCATTTTATCCAACGTCCCGATTGCCAGCTTCATCGCCTCAGGCTGCCCCGAATAACTGTCGTCAATCAAAGTATACAGCCCTCCCGGCAGCTTGAGCTTATGTTGTTTGCCGCGCCCGTCCAAAGCGCCAAAATCTTTCAGACAGCCGGCTGCTTTAACCGCATCCAGCCCGAGAGCCTCCGCAACGGTCAATACGCACCAGGCATTATACAGATAATGTTCGCCTTCGTTCGCCAGCTCAAACTTCACCCGAGGATGATGTTTTTTGCCGAAGGTTACAACCCGGGCGCCGTTTTCCTCAGCTCTGCGCGCCAGTAAGTCTGCAAAATTCGTATCTTCATTGATAATTGCCAAACCGCCTTTTTTTAGCGATTTGAAAATCTCTGCCTTGGCCTCTGCAATTCCCTCAAAATCGGAAAAAAATTCAATATGCATAGGATAAACGTTGGTAATCACGGCCACATCAGGTTTTACGAAAGAAACCAGTTCTTCAATCTCGCCCTTGGCACTCATTCCCATCTCAATCACGGCATAATCCGCGCTCAGGTCCATTTCGCACAGCGTAATCGGCACACCTACCTGATTATTGTGGTTGCCGCCGGTGGCAAAAACCCGGCCGAATTGCGACAACATAAACTTGAGCTCTTCTTTTGTCGTCGTTTTACCCGCGCTCCCTGTCAATCCGATAACTACCCCCTTGAAACGCGAACGGTTATGGGCTCCGATTAACCCAAAGGCATGCAGACAGTCCTTAACCACCAACTGCCGTCCCGCCGGCACCCCGTCTGTCTCGTGCTCCACCATAACCAGGGCGGCTCCGGCTTTGATGACTTCAGGCACAAAATCGTGAGCGTCAAATTTCTCACCCTTCAGAGCTATGAACAAATCGCCCGGCTGCACCTTGCGGCTGTCGGTAACGATATTTTCAATTTCACAATCAACCACCTTCGATACCGAACCGACGATTTCGGCCAGTTTACGAGAATTAATCTTTTCCATATGCGTCTCTTTACAAAAACAGTTTTCGATTCTTGTCATTTTAGCCCGGAACCTTTAAAATTTTATTTAAAATGCCCTTTTTATGAAATTTTGTCTATTGATTTTAATATCACATATGATATAGTCGTCCGTACAAAACAAATTACTATAGACTTATTAAGAAAAACAACGCTTTTTCATTGCTATGGGAAATGTTTTGAAATTAACTCTTTATGTTTCATCAAAAAAAATTAAAGCCTTATGAAAAAGTATGTAAAATGTGCCATCCTTATGGCATGCGCAGCTTTGTTTGCTGCTTGTGGTTATGAATCCGTGATAACACCGATTCAGGGAACCGATTTGTCAACCTACACCGCTAAGACTGAAGACGGCAAGATTGTCCTCGGCGTCCAGAACAAACAGAACATCGCCATTATTCCGGCGGCTTATGACAAGATTACCCTCTCTAACGGTGTATTGATTGCCGATTACACCTCCGTTAAGGGTAAACAATTGTATAATTTATACAAATTAAACGGAACAAAAGCAATCAATGCCGAACTGGAAACCTGCGAATGGAAAGGAAACCACTTCCGCACAACCTGTCACCTGGGAGAATTTTTGTATTATCCTGAGATTGGCACAACCTTTGGCCCTTATCAAAGTTCCATCGTCTGGCAAGACATCATTTTTTACAATGAACTCAAAAACAATGTGTCAAAAAGTGGCTTTGTCAGGGAAAACGGCACCGCAATGCAAACAAATGAAGCGATTTTTGTTATTAAGGACAAAAAAAGCGGCAATTTGTTCTTTGCAATTCAGCAAGGGAAAAAAGCCGTACTTTATGACTACGACCTAAATCCCAAGACTGACAAAACGCTGTCTGCGTGGAGCTGGTCTCAATTAAAAAAACAACTCACTGACAAACAACAGCTCAGTGACAAAATCACGCTGGGAAGCATTGCCAACATCAAAGCTTTTTAGCCTTCTGAATTATTTAATGTTTGTAAAAAAAACCTCCGCGCCCTAAAAGCCCGGAGGTTTTCCGTTTTTTTTGTTTCATCAATACTGGGCAGGTTATCCGCAATTTCATGTTTTAGAGAGGCTGATAAAATTGTTTCCAGATGCCCTGTAAAACAGAAAATTTAGTAAATCGGAAACTGTGCACACAATGCCACCACTTTCTCCCTGGTTTCGGCGATAACCTTATCTGCATTGCCGGCAGCCAGGGCGTCTATCACATCGCCAATCCAGTTGCCGATAAGTTCAAACTCCCTCTCTTTGAAACCGCGCGTTGTGCCCGCCGGCGTTCCGACGCGAATGCCCGAGGTTACCTTTGGCGGCATCGGATCAAACGGAATGGCATTCTTGTTACAAGTCATATGTGCCGCTTCCAAAGCCTTTTCCGTTACATCGCCGGTCAAACCTTTCGGCCGCAAGTCAACCAGCAGCAAATGCGTATCGGTTCCGCCGGAAACTAAATCCAAACCGCGTTTTTTCAGCGTTTCGCCCAAAACTTCGGCATTTTTAACCACTTGAGCCGCATAAGCCTTAAACTCCGGTGTCAAATCTTCCTTAAAACAAACTGCCTTGCCGGCAATCACATGCTCCAGAGGACCGCCCTGAGAACCCGGAAAAATAGCGGAATTAACCTTCTTGGCGATTTCTTCATTATTCGTTAAAATCATACCGCCTCGGGGACCGCGCAGCGTTTTGTGGGTCGTCGTCGTAACCACATCGGCCCATTCCAACGGATTCGGATGAACGCCGCCGGCAACCAGCCCTGCAAAATGAGCCATATCCACCATCAAATAAGCCCCGACCTTGTCGGCAATTTTGCGAAAACGGGCAAAGTCAATCTGCCGCGGATAAGCGGAACCGCCGGCAATAATCAGTCGGGGCTTGTTTTCTTCCGCCAGACGTTCAACTTCGTCAAAATCAATCAAGCCGTCCTCTTTGCGCACGCCGTATTGAACCGAGGTCAGCCATTTTCCCGAAATCGAAACTTTGGAACCATGCGTCAAATGCCCTCCGGCATCAAGAGACATCCCCAAAATAACGTCATACGGTTTAAGCAAAGCCAGATAAACCGCCGTATTTGCCTGAGAACCGGAATGCGGCTGAACATTAACATATTCGCAGTTGAACAGCTTTTTGGCCCGTTCTATGGCCAGAGCCTCAACCTCGTCAATAAACTCACAACCGCCGTAATAACGCTTGCCGCAATAGCCTTCGGCATATTTATTGGTCAATATGGAACCCTGAGCTTCTAAAACCGCCCTGGACACAATGTTTTCAGAAGCAATCAGCTCAATTTGATTCTGCTGGCGGTGCAGTTCCCGCTCGATTGCATCAAAAATTTCCTTGTCTTCACTCTTCAAATCCTGTTCAAAATCCATTAGCGGCATCCTCCTTGTTCAATCTTCTCCAAACGCCGGTCATGGCGTCCGCCTTCATACTTGGCATTCATAAATATGTCAAATCGCCGGATACAGTCTTCGACGGCCATGGTCCTGCCGCCAAACACGACAACATTGGCATTGTTGTGTTCATGCGCCAGACGGGCTACGTCATCGTCATATAAAACGGCGGCTCGAATTCCGTGATAGCGATTGGCGGCAATAGATATCCCGATTCCGGTTCCGCAAATCAAAATGCCGACCTCGGCTTTTCCCGAAAGAACCGCGTCAGCCATTTTTGCGGCATAATCGGGATAATCGACCGAAGCCTCCGATGCGGTGCCGAGATCAATAAAGTCCACACCCTGCCCCGCATAATGCTTTTTCAGAACCTCTTTCAGTTCATACCCGCCGTGATCGGCCGCAATCGCAATCTTTTTCATTCTTATCTCCTCTAGAAAACCATTATCGCCATAATAATTAAATGCCGGTAATTTTCAAGCGATGTTTGCCGTTATCATCCACAATTTTGTTATAAACCGAAAACCCTTGCCAAAACAGATTCCTCATCAAAACAAGTTTCCGGCATCTCTTTTAATTTTAATAAAAACACACCAAACAAATTTCAGATAAAATGTTAACATTTATAAAATATTGAATTTTAACCAGATTTCAAAAAAATACAAAATATGTATAAAAAATAAAAAAAAGTTATTGACGATAACAAAAATTATTGTATATATAGAGGCACCGATTGAGAGAACGGTAACCAGTTGGCCGGTTGGCAGAGTGGCTCATGCAGAGGACTGCAAATCCTTGTACATCGGTTCAATTCCGGTACCGGCCTCCAAATCATTTTTTACCGTATTCCGGCTTAGCTCAGCGGTAGAGCAATCGGCTGTTAACCGATTGGTCGCCTGTTCGAATCAGGCAGCCGGAGCCAATAAAAAAACACCCGCCATCTGGTGGGTGTTTTTTTATTGATTTCTGCTGTTTTGCTGAGAACGGCGACTGCCTGTTCGTATCAGGCTTGAGGATAAAAACAACCCCTGCTCTGGTTGTTTTTACCGCAAAAGGCGTAGCTTTTTTTATTTGTTTATTTCTCTGAAAACAACCCCGTCGTTATTGCGGAGTTCAACATAATCCCGCACCTGAGCAATAATGTTCTTCGGCAGATTGTCAGGAGCAAACCATTGCAAACCGCCGCAGCTTTCCGGTTCCTGGTTTTTAATTTCGCCCTGCCACTTACGGCAGCGAAAAACAAAATCGACATAAGGCAAATCAATACGATTATGTACCACCGCTACCATTTCCATATCCTCCGGCGCCACCACGGCTCCCGTCTCTTCCAAAGCCTCACGCAGAGCAGCGTCTTTTATGCCTTCGCCGGATTCAACATGCCCCTGCACCCAGCCGCACATACCATCTTTATAACCAGTGTTTTTTCTCAGCGAAAGCAACACTTTGCCGTCTTTTTCAAAAATAACATAAACGGCAATTCTGATACTGTAGCGCTCCGTCATCAGCCAAAAGTCCTTCCGCCCAGCGCCACATCCGCCGCCTTCATATCGACAAACTGAATGTTAACAAAACTGCGCTCAACGTCGGTTACATCCGTCACATATTTGGTCAGCGCTTCCGCCAACGCGTTTTTGTCGCCGAAACCGATTGACTTCATTTCCAACAAAGCGCCGCGATTTGCCGTCTCTCCGCCGAAAGCCATCGCTTGGCTGACCTGCAGGTTGACCACCACGTACGAAACCGGCTTATGCAGCTCTCCCGCTACCAAATCGGAAATCTCCTCAACAAAATTTTTCTGATTAATTTTGGTTGCATTGGTATAAACAGTCAAAAAAGGCATTTTCTCCTCCCTGAAAAAAATTAAATCGGCTTCATCTTAACCGAGTTTGCCCATAACCGCAACAAAAAAGGCGGCAGTCATACGACCGTCGCCCTTTTTTAAAATAGCTGTTTCATTTTCCCAGTTTGTAAACAAATTCATACTTATTGGCCTCAACCGTATTGTTCCCGATATGAATCTTGGCCTGCCCCGAGCTAATCGGCGTCATCGTGGCATTAAAGTCATAAATGTTCCAGCTGATAAAATCCTGCTTAAGAACATCAAAAAAGAAATACTCCCGGCTTGCGCGCTTTCTTTTCCGGCCGATAAGCCACACAATGTGCCGCTCCGCCGCATTGCAGAGGAAACGCCCGCGAATGTTGTAGTCTTCCAAACTTCCGCCAAGCTTTTTAACCGCAAAAGCCAATACATCCGATTTTTTCAGAGACCAAGGACGAATCAAATACTGCATTCCGTCGTTCACATCAATGAATAACTGATAACGAACAAGCTCATAATCGCTTTGAATCGTGATAAACGGCGTTTTCTCCACCGAATTTCCGGCATACTGAAACACCTCTTTCGGCACCATATAAAAAGTCTTTACGGGGCCCTTTATCGCATCTGCATCCAAAATTCTGGGCATCGCCGTAAACCAGCAAGTCACGCCCAGCAGCTTGTCATTATACTCGGCAATCCACAGTTTGTATTCCTGCCCTTTGCGGTAGATTTCACCATTGTTCTCGTCACAAAAAGATTTTGTACAGCGTACCGTCTTAAAAATCAGACGTTTTACCCCTTGGCCGAGATGATTGTCCGATCCGGCATTTTCCAGAATTTCTTTTTCCGAAAAATTGATAAACTCAGCATTAAACAACAAATCCATACTAATAATTTTTTTAATTAAACTTTATTTTATCTGTCACAATTTATATCTGAATAATCATTTGCTGAAATCTGTTGTAGCATCTTTGTCCAAATTTGCAACAAAAAAAACCGGCCGTTTTCACAAACAACCGGTTTACATACCCATATTTTATAAAAAAAGAAATTGAAGCCTGCCCTCGCTGAAACAGACTTTTGCCTCGGCAATTTGCGCGGTTACATGAGAAAACGGTACAAACGCCAAAACATCATATTCAAAATCGGCAGGATAATCCCTGAACCCGACCTGAAAACAAAAATATCCCAACACTTTCAGTTGCCGCATGCAGCTTCGGCAACGCCAGACGACAGCAACTCTTCCGTCATAAACCAGACCCGGATCACAAATAACAACTTCTCCGTAATGTTCAGACGCAAACTTTTCCATCGCAGACTTTTGCAGCTGCCATTGAGGAACCATTATAACATCCCCCAATACATTGGTAATTTTAGCTCTCTCCATAATATATAAAATTTAGATAATACGCAAAATAAAGAGCACCGAAAATCCTTTCCTGTCAGAAATTTCCGATACTCTTTCAAAACTGTCTTCAGTAAATGCATTCCGGAGAAAAAGAACGTGTTAAACTCTGTTGCTAAATAAAAATTTCCGTAATGCACGACAACTTCACTCTCGCTGCCGCCGAATTCAATTTTAAACCGGACGGTTTTTTTTACGACTTATTCCGACTTTCGTTTACATCGACCCCGCAAGCCCGCATGTCTCATCTCTTGTCTTCGCCGCAACTTAACCCAACCGGTAAATATTTCAAAGAACGCAATATGCGTTAAGCATATCCATATGTAAGTAATTTTTTTGTATGGACTCTTTTAGCACAAATTTGACAAATTGCAACAAAAAAGTTCCCCCGCCTCTCGACAGGGGAACTTTCCAAAGCAACAGCCGGCTGGCTATTCCTCTTCAGATTCGACATCCGGTTCGCTGACATCAGGTTCGGTATTGCCGAATTCTTCCATATCGGCAACACTCTCGCCCAGAACCTCGCTTCCGGTCTCTTCTTCAAGTTCGTCGTCGTCACCGTCATCGGCATCCAGCCAGGTAACCGAAACGACTTTTTCATCGTCTGCGGTACGGAACAGGATAACACCCTGCGTCTTGCGTCCGGCAATACGAATATCTGCCACCGGCATACGAATAAGCTTTCCGGCATCGGTTACCATCATAATCTGATTGTTGTCCTCAATCGGGAACGAGCTGACAATCTCCTTGTTGCGGGCAGACATCTCCATATTGGCAATACCCTGACCGCCGCGGCCGGTAACCCTGTATTCATAAGACGAAGAACGCTTGCCGTATCCGGTTGACGTAACCGAAAGAATAAACTGCTCTTTCTCGCGCATTTCCAGATACTTTTCAGGCGTCAAGACATTCATCTCAATACCCGTTTCCTCGGCCGGAACCAGACAATCGCCGCCGCGTTCAGCCTGAATACGCTTAGCTGCGGAAGAAATTTTCTGATATTCGTCACGTTCTTCCGAAGTCGCGTCACTGTGATTCAGAATAGACATTGAAACGACCTCATCGCCCTCTGCCAGCTTAATGCCGCGAACACCGGTAGAGTTGCGTCCGACAAACACGCGAACCTCGGTGACCGGAAAACGGATACATTTGCCGCTGCGCGCCGCCAGCATAACATCATTGTCTTCATGACAAATGCGAACATTAATCAAACGGTCGCCGTCATCAAGCTTCATGGCAATCTTACCGTTGGATTGAACATTGACAAAATCCATCAGCGAGTTGCGGCGGACGTTGCCCTGGCTGGTAGCAAACATAATGGACAGGTTTTGGCATTCCGCCTCATTTTCCGGCAGCTTCATAATCGTCGTGATAGTCTCGCCGGCATCCAGCGGCAGCAAATTAATGAAAGGTTTGCCCTTAGACGTGGGAGAACCCAGCGGCAGCTTATAAACCTTCATCTTATAAACCAAACCCTTGGACGAGAAGAACAGAACCGGCGTGTGGGTGGAAGCCACAAACAAACGGGTAACAAAATCTTCGTCTTTGGTTGCCATGGCCGACTTTCCTTTGCCGCCGCGCTTTTGCGCCTTATAAGCGTTAAGCGGAACACGCTTGATATAACCGGCTTCGGTAACCGTAACCACCATATCCTCACGCTGAATCAGAGATTCAATGTCGGTGTCGTATTCAATGTCTTCAATTTTTGAGCGGCGCGGCGTTGCATATTCGTCTTTAATCGCAACCAGTTCGTCGCGCATAATGCCGTAAAGCTTTTCGCGAGAAGCCAAAATAGACAGACATTCCTTAATCTCATCACCCAAAGAAACCAGTTCTTCGTGAATCTTATCGCGTTCCAAACCGGTCAGTCGCTGCAGTTTCAAGTCAAGAATGGCCTTGGCCTGAGTTTCAGACAAATGATACGTTCCGTTTTCAACCTTACGGTCCGGCTCGTCAATCAATTTGACCAGCGTCTCCACCTCGCCTGCGGGCCAGGCTTTGGAAAGCAAAGCGTCTTTGGCTTCTTGCGGGGTCGGCGACGTACGGATTAATTCAATAACCGGATCAATATTTTCAACCGCAATCGCCAGACCGACCAACACATGTGCGCGGTCGCGGGCTTTGTTCAGTTCAAAGATTGTCCGGCGGCGGATAACTTCCTCGCGAAATTCGATAAAGGCCTGAATAATCTCTTTCAGGTTCATCATCATCGGACGGCCGTTATTAATCGCCAGCATATTCATGCCAAAACTGGTCTGCAACGGCGTATACTTGTACAACTGGTTCAAAACCACATCGGCCTGAAAATCGCGTTTGACCTCAATCACCACGCGAACACCCTGACGGTCGGATTCATCGCGGATTTCCGAAATACCGTCGATTTTCTTTTCCTTAATCAATTCGGCAATACGGGTAATCATCGCCGCTTTGTTGACCTGATAGGGAATCTCGTGGACAATGATGGCCTCTTTGTCCTTGTGCAGTTCTTCAATGGTGCATTTTGCACGCATCACGACCGAACCGCGGCCGGTCAGATAAGCAGACTTAGCACCGGCATAGCCCAAAATCAAGCCTCCGGTCGGAAAATCCGGTCCGGGAACAATGTTAATCAGGTCTTCGACCGACACAAACGGATTGTCGATATAAGCGCAGCAGGCGTCAATCACTTCGCCCAGATTATGCGGCGGAATATTGGTAGCCATACCGACGGCAATACCGTTTGCGCCGTTAACCAAAAGGTTCGGATAACTGGCCGGCAAAACAGTCGGTTCCTGCAAGCTTTCGTCATAGTTGGGCATAAAGTCGACGGTGTCTTTGTCGATGTCGTCAATCAGAGAGTGAGCAACTTTTGCCAGACGGGCTTCGGTATAACGCATGGCAGCGGCGCTGTCGCCGTCCATTGAACCGAAGTTACCCTGACCGTCAACCAGCGGCACGCGCATCGAAAACGGCTGAGCCATACGAACCATTGCTTCATAAACCGAGCTGTCGCCGTGCGGGTGATATTTACCCAAAACGTCACCGACGATACGGGCTGACTTACGGAACGGCCGGTTGTAATCATATCCGTTTTCAAACATCGAATAGATAATGCGGCGGTGAACCGGCTTCAAACCGTCTCGAACATCGGGCAGCGCACGTGAAACGATAACGCTCATTGCGTAATCGAGATAAGAACGGCGCATTTCTTCCGAAATTTCTACCGGTGAAATATCTTTATTAGGATTTTCAACCACTTGATTAATTTCTTCAGTCACTTTATTTACCTTTACTTGATTATAAACTGAGCCGAATATAGCAAAAAATGCCTTTTGCCGCCAGCGAATAACACAAGTTATGCCCAGTTAAAAATGCGAAATTCCTCTCTACGGCCAAAAAAACGGCCTTATTTTCGATTTTCACTCCGACAAAGTTTCCAAAAGTTAACGTCCGCCCCTCTCCAAACCCCAAAAAACGCTTTTTTGGGAGCCAAACGTCTCCCATATGCCGTCCCCCGCCCGCTCTGCGGCAAAACCTGCAAACCGTATGGTTTTTCTGATTGCAATTATCCTAAATTATAGTAAACTCAATTTCGCAGCTCAGAGGTGAGCTGTGGTGTCTACAAACATCTTCGAGATAATCCACCCTGTGGTGGAGTGCACGGAATAAGCTACTTTTGTAGTCGAAGAAGTGCGGCTGTTCTCGACAGTTTGTAGCTCCACCGCCTTTTCTTTTTAAGAAACGGCGGTTTTTGTTTTTAATCAACAAAAGGAGCTAAAAAATGATAATCGATAACATTGACCCCAAAACCGTCCGCGGCAGCGTCGGCCT
>OJMM01001684.1_pt1 | contig 12608 bp, 5 predicted proteins | sample 1597231 | NCBI WGS metagenome assembly OJMM01 (sample SAMEA2452128, study PRJEB22498) | human gut metagenome | reverse complement strand
AATCATCTTGGGTAGACAACAATCGTTATTATGTAAATGAAAATGGTGTATATGTAGCTGGTGCATGGGAAAAGGACAGCAAAGGTTGGAAGTATCATGCAGGAAGTGAATATGCAAAAGATATTACATTAAATATTAATGGTACAGCTTATACATTTGATAGTAATGGTTATATGAAATAACAATAGAATTGGAGTTAGATTTTGAGTCTAACTCCTTTTTTGTTTTCTAACTTTTTATAATTTTATTGACAAGCCTTTTTTTCTTTATTTATACTGTATGTAAAGGTAATAACTATATTTTAATATTGATTTGTTTATGTGCGATTTTAAATGAATTAAATATTAAAAATATAATGGAAAGGTATTTATTATGAAGAAAAAAGGAATAAAGCTGTTTTCTTTATTTATATCTACAATGGTTTTTATTTGTAATATAAGTTTTGTGAAGGCAGAAGAAACAAGTGCATATGCGTATAGTGATAGTGCAACTTCAAATGGAGTCACATTAAAGGTAGAATGGAATGAACCTGTTTTAGGCGAACCTACTACATTTCATGTTTCAGCTACAGGTGGTAGTGGAATTTATAAATTTAATATGGAAGCACCTAGCTATACAAATCCGGATGAGTTGGCTTATGAAAGTGTTGCAGATCCAAGCAGGGGTGAATGGACAAAATATACATCAGAATGTGAATCTCAAGATTATACATTTACTATGATGGCTACAGAACATATAATTTTCGTTTTCATGTTATGGATACAAAGGCGGGCGTAACTTATTTACGAACAAATACATATATTCAAGTTTCAAGTCCTAACTATCCTAGTGTAAACTCAATTGTTCAAAACGCAGTTACAAGATGTAATAGTGAAACGAATGGTTCGGATTATTCAAAAGCTTTGTGGTTACATGATTGGCTTTTAGAACAATTGGATTATGATAATTCATTAAAATGGTCAAGTGCAGAAAGTGCATTAACTAGAAGTAGTGGTACTTGTCAAGCTTATGAAAGAGCTTATGCAAAGCTTTTGAGTGCTGCTGGGATTGAAAACGCGGAAACTAGAGATACATATGATGGTCATACTTGGAATGCCATGAAATTAGATGGAAAGTGGTATCAGGTTGATTGTACATGGGATGATTCTAGTGAGAATTATTATAATTTCAATCGTACACATCTATATTTTGCACTTTCAGATGAATTAATGGCAATCGCCCATCAAGGACATAACAATATTTATACGGTTGAAGGCTATGCAACACCGTCTAATAGTTTAGAAAATAATTACTTTGTTCAAAATGGAGATGCACAACAATGGGTAGAATCTTATAGAAATAGGATTCAAGAAAACTTAAATAATAAAAATACAGAGTTTTCAATTCAAGCCGATAATTCTACATATCCACCTAGTATTTATGGTATTCAAAATGGAATTATTGCCTATGTTATGAATCAAAACGAATGGTTTGTGAATGGTAAAAAGGTTGAATTAGTTGCCAAGACAAATGATAAACAATTCGATTTTACAGTAACCTATCCTGTTGAATGTACAAATCATGATTGGAATGAAGGCGTAATCACGATTGAACCTACTTGTACAACTAAAGGAATTAAAACATTTACTTGTAAAAATTGTAAGACAACTAAAACAGAAGAAGTGAATGCTTTAGGTCATGATTATTCGAATGAATGGACAATTGATAAGAAGGCAACTTGTTTAGAAGAAGGTAGTAAGTCTCATCATTGTACAAGATGTGATGAAAAAAAAGATGTAACAGTTATTCCTAAAACATCTCATAACTTTGATAATGGTGTAATTACTACTGAACCAACTTGTACAAAAGATGGTGTTAAAACATATACTTGTAAAGATTGTAAGACGACTAAAACAGAAGAAGTGAATGCTTTAGGTCATGATTATTCGAATGAATGGACAATTGATAAGAAGGCAACTTGTTTAGAAGAAGGTAGTAAGTCTCATCATTGTACAAGATGTGATGAAAAAAAAGATGTAACAGTTATTCCTAAAACATCTCATAACTTTGATAATGGTGTAATTACTACTGCACTAACTTGTACAAAAGATGGTGTTAAAACATATACTTGTAAGGATTGTAAGGTAACTAAAACAGAAGTTGTAAAAGCTTTAGGTCATGACTATTCTAAAGAATGGACAATTGACAAGAAAGCTACTTGTACAGAATCTGGAAGTAAATCACATCATTGTACTCGTTGTGATTCTAAGAGTGATGTAACAGTTATTCCTGTGTTATCTCATAATTATGATAATGGTGTGATAACTACTGAACCAACTTGTACAAAAGATGGTGTTAAAACATATACTTGTAAGGATTGTAAGACGACTAAAACAGAAGTTTTGAAAGCTTTAGGTCATGATTATTCAAAAGAATGGACAGTTGATAAAAAGGCTACTTGTGCAGAATCTGGTAGTAAGTCTCATCATTGTACTCGTTGTGATTCTAAAGCTGATGCAACAGTTATTCCTAAGTTATCTCATGATTGGATATTAACGAGTACAGTAAATCCTACAAGAGATCATGAGGGTAAAAAGGTTTATACTTGTAGTTTATGTAAGGAAACGAAAGAAGAATCAATTCCTAAACTTGTTGGTAAATGGGTTTCAAATAGTGTTGGAAAATGGTATGAATATTCGGATGGTACTTATGAAAATTCTGGGTTTAAAAAGATTGAGAATGAAACTTATTATTTTACAAGTAATGGTTATGTAAAAACGGGTTGGTTATCAGTTAACAATAATTGGTATTTCTTTAAAAATTCAGGTTGTATGGTTACATCAAATTGGGCTGGCTCATATTATATGGATTCTGATGGAAAAATGAAGACAAATTCATTTACACCAGATGGATACTATTGTGGAGCGGATGGTGTATATGTAAGGAATGCCTGGGTTAATCATAATGGAAACTACTACTATATGAATGCCAATGGTTTAATGAAAAAGAATGGATGGGCTGGTGCTTACTATTTAGGTGCTGATGGTGTGATGAAGACAAATACATTTACACCAGATGGATACTATGTTGGTAGTGATGGAGCTTATTATAGAAATCGTTGGATCAAGTATGAAAATAAATACTATTATACAAATAGCGCAGGACTACCAGTTAAGAATGCTTGGGTAGGAGTTTACTATTTAGGTGCTGATGGTGTAATGAAGATAAATACATTTACACCAGATGGATATTATGTAGGAGCTGCTGGTGCTTATTTAAGAAACCAAAAGATTGAAGTAGATGGTAAAGAATACTACTTAAATGCTGCTGGTAAAGTAGCTAAAAGCCAATGGGTTGGAGATTACTTTATTGATGTGAATGGTAATGTTGTCAAAAATCATTGGGCAGGCAACTATTGGTGTGGTGCTGATGGAAGATATGTACGTTCAAGTTGGGTTGATGATGGTAAGTATTATGTTGGATCAAATGGTATTTATGTCACAAACCAATGGATTGGCGATTACTATTTGAATGGCGCTGGTTTAGTCACTAAAAATGCTTGGGTAGGCAATTACTGGTGTGGAAGTGATGGTAAGTATGTTAAATCATCATGGGTAGACAATAACCGGTATTATGTTGGAGCTAATGGTGTTTATGTTCCAGGAAGATGGGTGGCATATGGAAGTCGTTGGTGTTATTATGCTGGAAGTGTATATGCGAAAGATATTACATTAAACATTAATGGTAAGGCGTATACATTTGATAGTAATGGTTATATGAAATAACAATAGAATTGGAGTTGGATTTATTGTCTAACTCCTTTTTTGAGTTTATTGGTTAGAATGCTTAAAAATTTTATTTGTCAAGCAGTTTGATTTTTACTATAATTAGTGAGTTCAAGAAAGGGTTATACAAATGAAATATGGAATGAAATTGTTTTTTATTTTTTGTTTAAGTGGTATGTTAAGTGTTTCTTTATTGCCGATAAATATCTATGCACAAGAAGAAATACAAACGGAAAATGAGAATGGGGATGAAGAAAGTTCAGAATCAAAATCAGAACTTCCAAAATCATCGAATACAGCTCCTGTTTATCATTTTTCATTAGATAAATTTTTAACGGAAGATGAAATTGAGACTGCAGAATTAAAATCAGAAAATCCAAATATTCGATCTCGTGTTACTTTTGCGGATATTATGTATGAAGCTACAAAATATGAAGGATTACCATATGTATGGGGTGGTCGTTATCCTTCACAAGGTGGATTTGATTGTGCTGGATTGTGTATGTATGTTTATAATAAAATTTGTGGTACTAGTTTTGATTTAATCAATACAAATGCAGCTATGTTATATACAAATCATTGTACGCCGGTAAGTGAAAGTGATGCACAGCCTGGAGATTTAGTGTTTTTTAAAGGTACTTATGAAGCTATTGACTATATTTCGCATGTAGGAATTTATTGTGGAAATGGTATTATGTTTAATGCCGGAGATCCGATTGGATATGGTTATGTTCATGATGTAAAGAATATGTATGGTGGTAAGGCTGAAGTTTTATTTGGTCGTGTAAACAATGTTGATGTTGTTGTTAGCTGCCAAAGTGGGTTTAATAATATAAATGGTAACTGGTATTATTATGATGAAAATGGTAATCCATTATATGGTTGGAATACAATAAATGATAACTTGTATTATTTTAACAAATGGGGTCGTATGTCTATTGGTTGGACATTTATTTCAGAAAATTGGTATTATTTTGATGCGAATGGTGCTATGCAGAAGGGGTGGATTTTAGATAATACGTATTATTTAAATGAAGATGGAATTATGCTTAGTGGATGGCAAACCATTGATGATGCGCAATACTACTTCAATGGCCCAGGTGAAAAAATGACTAGTTGTTGGATTGATAATAAATATGTTTTAGAGGATGGAAAGTTAGCTAGAAATCAATGGATTGGTGATTACTATGTGGATGAAAATGGTCTTTGGGTACCTTCTTTACATGCTTATGAATGGAAAACGGTTGATGGCAAGAAAAAGTATTACTCAAATAAGACTCATTCTTTTATGACAAATCAAGTGATTCAAATTGATGGCTTATACTATTATTTTGATTCAGAAGGAAGTGTAGCTACAGGATTTACTACAATTGATCAAAATACATATTATTTTGATTCGAATGGAAAAATGGTTACGGGATGGATTCAAATTGATGGAACATACTATTTCTTTAATGCATCTGGTATTATGAAAACATCAAGTTGGATTGGTGATTACTATTTAAATGATGAAGGTAAAATGTTAGTGAATGCCTTTACACCAGATGGATATTATGTGAATGGAAATGGCGTTTATTTAAGAAATCAATGGTTTATTAATAATGGTAACTATTATTTTGTGAATGCATATGGAAAAGTGCTTAAAAATGTATGGGTAGGTGCTTACTATTTAGGTAGTGATGGTGTTATGTATACAAATGCATTTACTCCAGATGGATATTATGTAGGCAGTGATGGTGCTTATATCACAAATCGTTGGTTTAAAGATCATGGTAAAGATTATTATGCGAATGGCTATGGAAAGATTGTTAAAGGTGCATGGGTTGGATCTTATTATCTTGGTGATGATGGTGTAATGCTTACAAATGCCTTTACTCCAGATGGATATTATGTAGGTGCTGATGGTGTTTATGTCAGAAACCAAAAGGTTACTGTAGAAAATAGAGTTTATTACTTGAATGCATATGGTAACGTAGCTAGGAATCAATGGTCAGGTGATTACTATCTAGATGGAAATGGAAATCCATATGTAAATAGATGGGCTGGAAGCTACTGGTGTGGTAGTGATGGTAAATATGTTAAAAATACCTTTACACCGGATGGATATTATTGTGGATCAAATGGTGAGTATGTTAGAAATGCATGGATCAAAGTAGACGAAAAAGACTATTATATGAATGCTTATGGTCATATGACTAAAAATACATGGGTAGGTGCTTACTATTTAGGATCTGATGGAGTCATGTATACAAATACCTTTACTCCAGATGGATATTATGTAGGTAGTGATGGAGCTTATCTAACAAACCAATGGATTGGTGATTATTATCTAAATGGTTCAGGTATTAAAGTTACAAATGCATGGGTAGGTAATTACTGGTGTGGAAGTGATGGCAAATATGTTAAATCATCTTGGGTTGATCATGATCGTTATTATGTCGATTCAAATGGTATCTATGTAGCCGGAGCTTTAAAATAAATACATTTTAAAAAGAATATTCATTTCGAATGTTCTTTTTTTGTGTTAAAATTTACTTGTTTTTTACATTAGGGTGATATCAATGAAAAAAAGAAGAATGATTTCAGTTTTAACAGTAATATTAGTTTTTATAGGTTTATTATTATTTCAAGTAGCTAAGTGGGTACCAGAAGCGTTTGGTGATATTCCGTTTGAACAAGTATTATTTCACATAATGGTACCGATGGATGGTGCAGATTCTGCCGTATTAGATTCTTTTGTATCTGAATGTTTACCAATGCCTATTATCGTTTCATGTATTTTGTTACTACTATTAATGATTAGTGATTGGAAAACAAGTGTAGATATTAAGAATGGTGAGCTTCAACATAAAACAAATTGTATATTAATTGTTATTTCATCTATTTGTTGTTTAATTGTATATGTTTTTGGAATTACAGATTGTATATATGCCGTTGGAATTGATGAGTATTGGTATAATGTCATGCATCCATCGAATATTTATGAAAAGTATTATGTGGATCCTTCAACTGTAAACTATACGTTTCCTGAAACAAAACGTAATTTAGTCTATATTTTTATGGAATCTATGGAAACAACGTATGAAGATACGGCGCATGGTGGTTATTTTGAAGAATCTTTGATTCCAGAATTAACCGAACTATCGGAAAACAATTTAACATTTACAAATGGTGATTATAGTAACAATGGTTTTTATGCACCAGCTATGTCTGGATGGACTGCGGCTGCTATGGTTGGGCAAACTAGTGGTGTTCCTTTAAATACGCCTGCTGGTGCTAATGCCTATTTATCGGATAAGTCCTTTTTACCAGGTGCCTATACTTTAGGTGATTTGTTAGAGGATAATGGCTATCAAAATGAATTATTGATTGGTTCTGAAGCTAAATTTGGTGGTAGAGAGTATTATTTCAATCTTCATGGAAATTATAAGATTGTCGATTATGATTCAGCTGTTGAAAATGGTTGGATCGATAAGGATTATTATGTTTGGTGGGGCTATGAAGATTTGAAATTGTTTGAATTTGCGAAAATTGAATTAACAAATTTAGCCGCAAGTGGACAACCATTTAATTTTAATATGTTGACAGCCGATACGCATTTTGTGGGTGGTTATTTATGCTCAGAATGCGAGGACTTGTATGGAGATCAATATTCAAATGTTATTCGTTGTTCAAGTAAACATGTAACTGAATTAGTACAATGGATTCAACAACAAGATTGGTATGCCAATACTACCATTGTACTTGCAGGAGATCATAAGAGTATGGATAATGATTGGTTTAAGGATATAGAAGATAGTGGTTATAATCGTAAGGTGTATTATACGATTGTAAATCCGGCTATTAGTCCTGCAACACAAAATTCGCGTACTGTTTCAACTTATGATTTGTATCCTACAACTGTAGCTAGTTTAGGAATAACTTATGATTCTCCACGATTAGGTTTGGGTACAAATTTATTTACAGATACGCCTACAGTCGTTGAAGAGATTGGATATAAAAAATTGAATAAGCAAACAATGATGCATTCAAATTATTATGATAAGTATATATTGTATGGAAAGAGTAAAGAGTAAATGAATCGAAAAAAAGTTCTTGTATTGATTAATCCAAATTCGGGTAAGAAAAATTCAAAAGAATCTGTATTAGATGCCTTAAATGTATTTTCTGCCAATAATTACCAAATGGAAATTTATTTGTCACAAAAACCAATGGATGTAACTCGTTATATTGAAGAAAATGGCGAAAGATTTGATGTGGTAGCCGTATTTGGTGGAGATGGTACTTTAAATGAGGCTACAAATGGATTGATGAAATTAAAACATAAACCTGTAATTTCCTATTTTCCAACGGGTACAATGAATGATTTTGGTACGAACTTTGGCCTTACAAACGATATGAAACAATGCGCAAACATTGCATGTGTTGGGCATATTGAATCTTTTGATGTGGGTAAGATCAATTCGCGTTATTTTAATTATGTAGCCGGATTTGGAGCTTTTTGTAACGTAAGTTATGAAACGAAACAAGAACTAAAGAAACAAATTGGCAACCTTGCCTATATTATTAAGGCACTACATGAAATCCCAAATTTACATCCCTATCATGTTAAGATGAATTTGGATGGTAAAGTTTTTGAGAAGGATTTAATGTTTGGCTTAATTATTAATGGCAATCGTGTTGCAGGTTTTGAAATGGTAGAACAAGCGGACAATACATTTAAAGATGGTTTGTTTGACATTATTTTAGTGGAACATACGCCTAATCCTTTAGAATTATATAATTATCCTTTGGGTGTTTTACATCCTGAATTAAATATGAAATATGTAGAGAGATATCAAGCTAAATCCATCTTCATTGAATCCCAAGAAAAACTAGCTTGGACATTAGATGGTGAAGAAGGAGAAGAGACTTTAGTAGCTAGTATTGAAAACATTTCACAAGCACTACAAATTTATGCGAGTAAATAAGAAAACCCAAAAATCATTGAGTTAGAGATTTTCTAACTCTTTTATTTTTTTACCAAAAGTTAATTTGTAATTTTATCGAAGTGCTATAATTAGGTTATATATATAGTTTTGGAGGGTACCATGAAGAGTAAATCAAAATTATTAACGGGATTTGCGGCTGCCAGTATGGTTATAACTCAAGCTGGTCAGTTGAATGTTTTCGCAAAAGGTGCAGCAATGGATTCTACAGAAAATCATTTAGTTTTGGAGAATACGAATGCAAAGAAAACAAAAAAAGAATTATTAGAAGAACAGCTTTTGGATGCTTCTAAAAAAGCAGAAGAAGCTAAAAAGGTTGAGAGTGATGCAAGATCGAAGTATGAAAATTATAAAACTTCGACGTATGATGTTTTAAATGCGTATCAATTAGCTAAAAAGAATGATTATGATATAGTTTCACTTGAAACTCAAAATGAAATTTTAAAGGCTTTAGAACAACAAATTTCAAATTTAGAGGAAAATCAGAAAGAATTAACTTTGGCAAATGATAAGAAAAAGGAGTTGTCATCTAAATTAGATGATGCTAGTAAGAAATTGCTTGAAGCACAATCTTCATTGGATAAGGCACAAAAAGAGTATGATGCTTTATTGAATGGTAGTAGTGAAGAAGCTTTGTCAAAGGATGTGGAAGCTAAAAAGTTAGCTTTAGAAAAAGCTCAAAAAGATTTGACTGACGCACAAAAGACAGTGGATGATTTAAGTGCACAAAAGGCTCGTGTTGAAGCAAGTATTGCGGATGCTACAAAGAGTTATGAGGATGCCAAAGCAGCTTATGAAAAAGCACAGAGTGTAACTTTACAAGCTCAAAAGGATTTAGATAGTGCAACTTCAAATTATAATGAAAAGAAGGCTATTTATGATAGTGCAAGTGATCCAACTTTAAAAGCTCAATATGAAGCAGATGTTAAAACTGCTGAAAATGTATTGACTACAGCTCAAAATAATTTAAAGAGTGCTACTGATGAGCAAAGTGCTAAAGAAAATGCAGTAAATAAGGCTCAAACCAATTTAAATCAAGTGAATACAAATATTCAATTTTTACAAACACAAATTGATTCTAAACAAAAAGAATTGGATGGCTTAGATAAAAATATTAGTGTTGCTCAACAAGAATTGGAGAGTGCAAAAAACGAACTTGAATCTGCAAAACAAGATAAAACAAATAAGGATACAGCTTTGGAAAATGCAAAACAGGTTTTAGAGAGCGCTAAAAAAGAAGTTGTTTCTCAACAAACAAAGGTTGATGAAGCTCAAGATGCAGTGACAAATCAACAAAAACTTGTAGATCAATTAAGAACAGATAAAGAGCAGGCACAGGCTAAGATTGCCCAAGGTTCTAAAGGATTCTTTGAAGCTTATGGATACACAGATGCTTTAAAAATCTTAGAAGAACAGAGTACTTTAAATGGTGGATATACAAATATTGGTGCCGAAAATGATGCGACAAGTTTAGAAAACTTTAAGCGTGCATTAAGTATGGTTCGTTATGGAAATACATTAAGAACAACGGATACAAATGCACCGGGATTAAGTGATTTAACGGTCAATCCAACATTATTTGCGATTTCGCAGGTACAACTTAATGCGACAGTCAATGGGAAAATATTTGGGCATTCCAAACTTTATCGTGTTGGAGAAAACATAGCGGCTGCTACTTATAAAAATAATGATGAATTGTTATTTAATGGTTGGTATACAGAAGAAAAACAAGTATATGATTATATTACTGCCAAAGGTTGGACAGAAGATGATTTGTACAATGATGTCGCTAAATATAAAGAAGTTCAACAGGCTTTAAATCAAAAATATCCTCAGGTAGGCCATTACACTAATATTATTAATAAGGATTATACAACTACAGGTACAGCTTATATTTATTCAAAAGATCCAGCACCAGATGGATGGGAATGCAATGCAGGACAAGTGTTTGATTTTGTTCAACACTCTTCTTACATAACGACTGCAAATACAATGACGATCGATGAATTTGAAGCTAAGTTTAATGAGTACTATAACAAGCTTATGAATGCAGATAGTATTTTGAGTGAGAATCAAATAAAATTAGATCGCTTAAAATCAGAATTAGAAAATCAAAAAGCTTTATTCGCAACAAAACAAGCAACTCAATCAAGTGCAGAAACAAATGTACAAAACGCAACTGAACAGGTAACTTCAGCACAAAATGCAGTTACGGCTGCTCAATCTAAGGTAAATACAAAACAAGCTAGTCTTGATCAATTGATGAGTGATAGTGCTGCATCAAGTTTATTGAGTGAGATCAATTCTTTAAAGGCTTCTAAAAAAAATGCGGAAACAAATGATTTGGTAAATGCTCAAAAGACTTTAGCGGATGCTCAAAAAGAGAAAATGATTGCTGATCAAAATGTTGCAGATAAAACGGCATTGGTGAATGATGCTAAGGCTAATTTAGATTCAAAGAAAAAGGTTTTGGCCGAATCAAATAAGGGTGTAGAGTTGGCTCAGTCAAATCTTGAGGTTGCCAAGAAGAATTTGGATGAAAAGACAAATGTTTTAAAAGTAGCTAAATCGGATGAGTCTAGTAAAAAAGGTTTATATGATTCTAGTAAGAGTAGTTTAGATCGTTTAAATGTGAAACTTTCTGAATTAAATAAGGATTTAGAAACAGATAAAAATAGTGTTTCTACAAAAGAAAATGCTTTATTAAATACAAAGAAGGCTTATAATAGTGCGATTCAAAAACAGAGTTCGGTTAATACATTAAAACAAGATATTTTTAGTAAAAAATCTGTAATAGATAGTTATCAAAAGGATATTCAATCATTTAAGGAAGCTGTTTCTAAATTAGATGTATCTATCAAACAATTAGAGAATGAAGAGGCTTCAATGAAGGCTAGAATAGCTGATATTCAAAAAGTAATGGATGCATATGATAAGCTATGTGCAAATCCAAATGGAGTTTTGGATGTAGTAAGTAGTGATGATGAAATCATTAATGGTTTGTATGCCAAATTGAATTCTATGAAGGAAGCTTATAATGCATATTTAAAAGCAGTTGATGAATTTAATAAAGCAGATGCTATCAATAATCAAAATAAAAAAGAATTAGATATTGCAACAGAGAATTATGATAAGGCTAAGGCTGAATTGAAAAAGGCTCAGGATGAACTAGATGTTTATTTAAAAGTAACGAGTACTCCTGGATGGCATAAAGTAGACAATGATTGGTACTTTGTTGATTCAAATGGTAATTTAGTTACTAATAAATGGCAAGGAAACTATTACTTAGAAAGTGATGGTAAGATGGCCACAAATAAATGGATTGATAATTTCTATGTTGGAAGTGATGGTCAAAGGATTGAAAATAAATGGATTCAATCTGGAAATCAATGGTGGTATAGACATGGTGATGGATCATATACATCGAATGATTTTGAAGATATTGGAAATCAAACTTATTATTTTGATGCAAGTGGCTATATGGTAACGGGTTGGAAACAGATTAAATCGAATTGGTATTACTTTAATGCTTCTGGTGCCATGGTAAAATCAGCTTGGCAAGGCAATTACTATTTAGAAGCCGATGGTAAGATGGCTACAAATAAATGGATTGGCAATTACTATGTTGGAAGTGATGGTGTTTGGTCTACTTCTAAATGGATTCAATCAGGAAGTCAATGGTGGTATAGACATTATGATGGTACTTATACTACAAATGATTTTGAAGTGATTGGAAACCAAACATATTACTTTGATGCAAGTGGCTATATGGTAACGGGATGGAAACAGATTAAATCTAACTGGTATTACTTTAATGCTTCTGGTGCCATGGTAAAATCAGCTTGGCAAGGCAATT
>OJMM01001670.1_pt1 | contig 12710 bp, 7 predicted proteins | sample 1597231 | NCBI WGS metagenome assembly OJMM01 (sample SAMEA2452128, study PRJEB22498) | human gut metagenome | reverse complement strand
ACGGATTCTGTGGCATTCAGCAGATATATTTCAGATAATTATACATCCGGCACTTCTCTCGAAAGATGGATTGAAATCTTTTCTGGCGATAACAAAGACTTGCAGCGCAGTACGCTTGTGCAGGAAACCGGCGACTCCAAAACTGTAAAGCTTCGAACTTTCAGGGGTTTTCTTGTCAACTGTTACGAACCTATTCATGCAAGAATAAGGAATAGTGAGTTTGTTATATCCCCTCCGGAAGGAAGTGCTGTTTTCATACAAAACCCCGATGAATTTTATATACCGTCAGACGTGATAGTGGTGGGAGTGGAAAATGGTGAAAACTTCTGTCGTATACGGAGTCAGAAATATCTGTTTGGAGATAATAAAGTTTTGTTTGTCTCCAGATACCCTCAGTCGGCGGATTTAAGGGAATGGCTTATCAAAATTCCTAATAGATATATACATTTCGGAGATTTTGATCTGGCAGGTATATGTATATATCAGTCAGAGTTTTATAAGTTTTTGGGCGACAGAGCAGGTTTCCTTATTCCTGAAGATATAGAAGAGAGGTTGAAATCTGGAAATGCGGGACTGTATGATACTCAATATCTTAGATATAAAAATCTGAATATTATAGATTCACGTTTGAATGGGTTGGTTGAAATGATTCATCACTATGGTAGGGTGTATGAACAGGAAGGATACATTGAAAATTGTGCATACTAAAGAAATTGTAAATCAATTTGATTTCTAATAATTCTCTATATATTCCGCATCAATGATGCTGATTTTGTTCTGACTATGTTTTGATCACATATCAACCCGGATGATGAGTATTTTGTGTGGAAAGGTATGAACGACTTCCGTCAGATTAAGTTTGACGGGAAGCTGTTGCAGGTGGAGGAGTTTAACCGGATGTACGAGGTCTCTTGACTTTATCTGCAAAAAGAATCGAGAAAAGTATAGCAAACCATATCGTGGTGGTTACCTATCATTTGCCTACCAGGTGGAAGTTGCGTACCATTAGGGCGATAGGATTGATGCCTGTATATATGGATACTTGCATACCAATATTGACGTGGAAATAGGAGTAACCAGGATAAATTCTGACCAAATAGGATATATTTTTGCAAATGATCACCTGATGAATTGATTCCCAATACCTAAAAGAGCGTTTCCCTGCAAATTACACTCTTTTAGGTTTTAAATTTGGACAATTCTTTACTTTCTATTATCAAATAAGTTGCTGATGTCACCATTGAGAATGTAAGGTAATTTTTGATGGATTTTTTCAATAGGCCAGTCCCACCATTTCAGTATTTCCAATTTTTGAATAATATCATCGCTGAAACGCTTTCTGATCGGGTTGGCAGGAATACCGCCTACTATGGTATAAGGTGGTATGTCTTTAGTGACAACAGCTCGGGTGGCAATGATTGCTCCATCTCCGATATGTACCCCAGCCATTATAATTGCTTCATAACCTATCCATACATCATTACCTATTATGATATCTCCTTTGTTATCCCATGCATCTGAAACATTGGATTTCTCCAAATTCCAATCCTCATAAAACAAAGGGAATGTATAGGTTGATAGAGATTTTAATGTATGGTTGGCACAATTGAACAGAAACTTTGTGCCGCAAGCAATGGAGCAGAATTTACCTATTATCAATCGCTCGTGATTGATTGGATAATGATACAGTACATTATTCTGTTCAAAAAGTAGCGGATTGGATACAAAATCATTATAGATCGTATAATCGCCGACTTCAATAGACGGGTCTTTTACAACAGCATTTAGGTAAACAGTCTGTGTATCTCCTGTACGAGGATATATTTTTTTCATCATGGGATTCAAACGATTAATAGTTTTTGCATTTTAGATAGATAATGGAAAGTCCTCCAAGCAATATCACATATAAATATTCTGCTGTCCAATATATAGACAGGGATGTGCTGAAATAGCTTATCGCCCATAAATAAATCTGATAGGCTATAATGATTACAGTCTGAAAAATGAAGGTTGTACGTGTGGCACCTGTCCCGGTGACGGCGTTCATATATACATAACCAGGTAAGGCAAAAGCATAATTCAACAGGGCTACTGTAAATGGCAGCCGTGCTATTTGTATCAGGCTCTCATTACCAGAATAAATTTTGAAAAGCGGATTGAAACAGATTATAAAAAGGATAATAAGTGGGATTCCCACGGAATACCCTAAACGGATAACCCGGTTACATAACGGGAAAACCTGATTCTTTTGTCCTGCTCCCAACAGATTACTTACCAATGAGCCGGTAGTTGCTGCCAGTGAATTGACAATGACGAAAAAAAAGGTGGATATACTGCGTATGACATTTGTTGCTGCCAGTTCTAATTCTCCCAAATGCTCAATGGCTACGAAGAAGGCGAACCATGAGGCTACTCCAATAAATGGATTGAACATACTCCAGATAGAAACACAACAGACATGATGGAATATGTTTTTATCAAATTTCCAGTTCATACCATAAACCTTTCTATCCATTTTTCGTAAAACATGGATTGACAATATTATCAATGAGCATAATTCTGCAAATGAAGATGCTATTGCAGCACCGGCTATTCCCATATCGAAATAAAATATGAGAAGCCAATTACAAGGTATATTCACCAATACGGCAGTAAAGGCAGCTTTGCTAAGAGGTTTTGTAAGTGTGATACCGACCAGGAAAGATCGCAATGCAAGAAAAGGAAAAGAAAACATTAATCCCCAAATGCGCCAGTCCAGATAATCAATAACAGCAAAATATACTTTCTCAGATGCAATCAGATTGCTCAGAATCATGGGAGATATTGTTTTCGAAATACTGCATAGTAGAACTGCTAAACCCGACAGAAAAAGTAATCCTTGAAAGAATGCCCTACCTGTTTCTGAATATTGCTGCTCGCCATTACGCCGTGCAATGACAACCTGTAAACCTATACTGAATCCGAAACCGAGCATATAAATGGCAAGATACCAGATTCCGGCGAGTGCGGATGCTCCTAATTCTATTTCACCAACATGACCTAAGAAGATAGCATCAGTTATATTAATAAGTTGTTCGATAAGGATGCTCATCATAACCGGAAAGTTGATGAGCCATATGTTTTTATATGTATAGTTCATTGTTCAACATGATAAAATACAACAAGTTCTGTCAACTGGTGACATAACTTATTTGTAAAGTAATTATTTGATATAATGGCAAAATAAAGAAGCACAGACCTGTATTATAAGCCTGTATATTAACAATAGCTTGAATTGAGAATGCTATTTATTATGCGTAGCTATATGCACAATTGCCATTTCATATGGTTGAACAATCTTTGTTTTTAATATCTTAGATGCAAAGGTAACAAAATATAGAAATAGATTAATGCTTTTCTGTAATTTTATAATCTTCCGTTGTCATTCCATTCTTCGTAAAGGAGTCCTTTTCGGGTATTTTCTATGAATTTGTTCAGGCGACTTTCAAAAAGTTCGGGCTGATTCTTCTTGATTTGGATAGCATCAATTCTGATTCGCTTATATAAATCAGGAAATTGGCAGAAGTTGTTTCACACTACCGGGTCAGATTGTGGTTTTTGCAATATATCCTTGTCTATTGTAAAAAAACGTTAGGCGACACTCGATTCTTGATTTGACATCCAGTAAATTATGAATTTCCATTGTCTGCTGTTTTAATTTGTATCTTGCAATTTTGTCCTTTCAGTAAGAGGTTGTTGTCCTAAATATCTTATTCTTTCCATAATGAATGCAAGACATAAAGAATGCTATGCCTATTCTTCATAATATGAATTTATGTTACAACTTTTTGTGTGAGAATTCTCCATTAATCCAAAATGTAGCTTCTTTTCCTATGAAATGTAAAAGCACAAAATTAGGATCTGTAGGGCCATACGGAAAATGATTGATGAGCCAGTCTTGCCACATTTCTTTTCGTATGTTGTCATCAGTTATAATCTCAATGATTCCTCTCAATCCAACACTGTCACCATAGTTTGAATAACAAAGTCCGGCTTTGTTGTTCAATTTGAAGTCTGCAACCTTTACTGAATTGGCAGCGGTTGCTAACCATACCTCATTACATCCTTTTGAACTGATTTTGGACATTGGAACCGGACGTGGAAATCCTTCTGCGTCAATTGAGACAATCGTAATCTCCTTACATTGTGCAAGCAAGCCGGTTGCGTTTTCTGTAAGTGTTCTTTCATCTTTTTCTTTCCATCGTTTAAGAGTAGGGAAGAATTGTCTCATATTTTCTTTAGCCTGTTCCGGAGTAAGATTCCATCCTGTCTCCTTATTTATCTGATCCGTAAATTGGGTACAAAATTCTATCATCTGGTTCAGGGTAAAATCTTGTGTGAATTGTCCTTTCTGATAACAATAAGAACAGTATTCATTGTTCAAACTTCCATCAGAGTTTGTTCCTTTATTTGTATCAGTGAGAGGCATGCCGCAACTCTGGCAAAACTGTTGTTTCATATATTTGCTTCTAAAAATTGAAAGTATTTTTATTATGATCTCAAAAATACGGAAATATTTTCAATATTCATTGGAGAGTTTAAAAAATATTCCGATAATTTCTCAATATAGTTGAATTCTTTGCCAGAATTACATCTTTCTAAATCCTCGTTGGCGGAATTTTCGATGCAGTTTTAGATGGCTGTTGAGTATCAGCGATTTGCAGACCGGTGGTTCAAGTTCTGTGTCCGTGTGGTCCTTGACCCGGTTTCGGCGCTGAATTTGTGGTGGAATAGTGGTTCAAGTTTTTCTTGGTCTTGAACCGATGCTATTCGGTACAATTTCGTGCTTTCGATGTATCCAAAGTCCCTGTTTTGTTTCCTTTCTATGAAGTCCTTTTGCTGACTTTGTTGTGAGCAAAGATAGTGATATTTGTTGGATATTTGATGGATTTTTCTGGGTTTACAAGGATTTATCCTCTAAAAAGTGTAGTTTTAAGGCAAAAGTATCCTCGAAAATGTGTGATTGGCCACTGAAAAGCTGATTGTTTTTCTTTATCAAGTTATCATGTAATAAACCAAAATAGCTATGTTTACTTTATTATGTGATAGGTTGATATAGTTTAGAGTATGGCGAAGAATACGATGGGGATCAAGTTACCCCGAAAACTGGAACAGAAGATGCAAATTGTGGGAAAGCAAATCAAACTAGCTCGTTTGCGTCGGAATTTGAGCATTGCTCAGGTGGCTGAGCGGACAACATGTTCGCCTCTGACAGTAAGCCGCATTGAAAAGGGGACGCCTACCGTGGTCATCGGCATCTATCTGCGTGTGCTGTATGCCTTGCAGTTGGAACCCTATAAATCCGGTTGTAAATGTTCTCTATCTTGAAACTGCATGTTCACAAATTATCCCTTTGGCTAAAACTATTGTCTGAGAAAATTCGTGGTTTGAGAGGCTGGGCAGATGATAGAGCGAGACGAGCCAGTCGAGCTACAAATCAGGAACTTCTTCCCGAAGTTCAGGCTGGAATCAAGAAAACAAAAAGAGAAAAGGACGAAGATACTTTTGGATAACAAGGGCTGTTAGTATTAATGATATTAAGAGGGTGTATCAAAACGACACTGTCCAAAATTTTGTGTAAATGGAAACAGGATTCAGCTGTAAGTTTGTTCTTATATTTGGATTCTGTTTTCAAAAATAATTATAAATTGATTCATAATCAAGCCCCAGTTATGAATAGGCTGTGTCCATTTCTTCTCAATCTCCATAAGTGAAAGATAAACGGTCTTTTTGACTGCATCATCCGAAGGGAATGAAAGCTTTGATTTCGTGTACTTTCTGATTTTTCCATTCAGGTTTTCAATGAGATTTGTAGTATAGATTATTTTTCTGATTTCCAGCGGGAACTGGAAGAAAACAGTCAGATCATCCCAATTGTTTCTCCATGAAAGTATAGCGTAAGGACACTTTCCGATGCAACATCGAAGCATGTTTAATTATCAGCGTTTTAGCATTTTAATCGGTACAAATAGATTTTTGACAAAGAATTCATTTTCTATGTACAAGTGTAAACCTTTGTTTTTCAGCCTTTTGTTGATTTTATTTATACCGCCTTTCTTCATTCAAATTTTGTATATCAAAAATCAAGTATAAAACTTTGATTCTTTGATAGTTTTATCCCATGCGCTACATGATGATGGTACAACAAAGATAGGTCTTTTTTGTGAATTTCTCAATGTATTAATGTGGAAAATAGTAGAAATATTTATAGTAATACTTGTAATGTAGTTTCTACTATATTTATGTTTTTTGATTATGTAACAAAATCAAAAAAGTAGTTTATGCATTTCAAATTATGGCTTGTATAAATGGTAAAAATTTTAGTTAGGTGTTTCAAACAGATCTGATCAGAGTACAATATCAGATTAATGGTAGATAACGAAAAAATGATAGTTTTTAACTCACAAAATAGAGTTTTATAAGAGTATTAGCTAATTTTGTATTTGTCACTTACTTCTGCATAATAAAATATACTCAATATGAAAAATGTTATAGAACGTATATACCAGCGTACAACTGAATACTCTCATCCATCACAAGCAACCACAACAGCAAATGCTTTGGATTTACTTTCTTCAGGAATATATACAGAAGAAGAAAGGTTTATATTTGAGCTATTACAGAATGCTGTTGATAGTTTTGATTCATATGAGCAAACTTCATTAGAAATCAAAATTGTTCTTACTGATAATTTATTGGTTTTCATGCATAATGGCTCAGCCTTCTCAGAGAGAGATTTGGAAGGGCTATGTGATATTGGTAATGGAAACAAAGTAACGGATGCTAAGAAGATTGGCTACAAGGGAATTGGGTTTAAATCAGTGTTTATGCACTCTCATCGAGTTACGGTATGGTCAGCAGGAACCTGTTTTAAATTTGATAAAGATGCTTGTGAAGCTCTTGCTAAGTCAAAAGGGGGCGAATACAAAAATGTTAAAATGCCATGGCAGATAATTCCAATTTTAACAAATACACCTTCTGATATTAATACTGGGAATTTCAATGTGGTCACGTACATTGAGATTTCTAACAAAAAATTGTTGGAACACAAAGTAGAAAAGCTTTTGAGAGATACTCGTTTCCTTTTGTTCTTGAAAGTTGATGATCTTAGAATTTCATTCTGGAATAATGGAGAGGAAATGTTGAACCTTTCTAAAAAACAAACGGATGATGTACTCACACTTTCAATGAACGGAGAACCACAAAACAGTTGGCTTATATACTCTACAGAAGTTAAACTAACACCAGAGGTTAAGGATGCTCTTATGCATGACAGTAAAACTCCTACAAAATTAAAGGATTCAGAATCTGTTGAGATCTCATTTGCAATTGCACTAGATAAAGATAAAAATATTATTCCATTGAGTAATGCTCTGATTTATACTTATCTTCCTACCTCTTTTTCTTTTGGATTGAGTTTCATTGTTAATGCAAATTTTATCACTGATGCCGGGCGCCAACAAATCGTTAAAGATTGTGCATGGAATAAATATATCTTTGCTCAAATTCCCAAAAGTTTCCTCAAATGGATGGCAGAGAGTGTGGCAAAGAAATATCCTGATTGGTATAAAGTACTACCGCCCTATTCTAAATCAGATAATGAACTTTCTGAAGCTTACTCTACGGCATTGAAAGACGCATTATATTCTATACCATTTGTCAAAGCTGTTAATAGTGATATGGTGTTGCTACAAGACGCATTAACAGACAATGTTAGATTACATTCTGCAATTCCATCTAAGACATTTGAATCTTTTGTACGTACAAATGTTTTAAATGGTACAAATTCATTTTCATTGGTTTCTCCTGAAATTGGGGAAGCATTGCAACAACTCTACGGTGTTGCAAATATCACCCCCCAGCACGTACATATTATTTTGGAAAAGGCAACTGACTACCTTAAAAACTTCACTGACGAAGAAACTTTGATATTTTTGATATGGCTTAAAAGCTTATCTCAAGATTTAAATAATGATTTCAAAAGGTCAGTATCTTATGCTAGTATTCTTCCTGACAAAGATTCTAAATTTGTAGCACCAGTGGAATCTTTCTTTCCATCCGAATATTCAGATGAAAATCCTGATATATCTGCTGATGCTAAAATTATCCGTAAAAGTCTTGCAGGTAAATTTAGTGATGAAATGATAAATTGGCTAAAGGAATTAGGCGTACAAGAAATGTCTAATCTTTCTGTGATAGAAAAGGTACTTTGTGAAGACAATTATATTAATCAAGAAAATGCCATAAATGTACTGCGTTTTATTTTTGATACCGATAAGAAAGAAAATGTATTTGCAAATGTTAGACAATCTTGTTTGGAAAATATTAAGATTCAAACAACAACAGGTGATTTAAAATATGCGACAGAATTATATCTTTCAAATATATATAATCCTATCTGTAAAATCCAGGATACATATTTAGAAGACATTTTTGTATCAGAAGAATATCCTAAAGATGAATTAGAATATGCGGAATGGGCACTATTCTTAAAAAAACTTGGATGTAATGATGATATTAAACTTACTAAAATAAAATATGGAGATGATTCTTGGGTTATGCAAGAACCAACAATTAAGGAATGTGTTCGACGGGCAAAAATGAAAGAGTACAATACTGCATGGAATGGTCGTAAGTATTATCTCGGATGTGAAGGAGGTGTGTGTCTTTATGTAATGTCATCTCCACTACTCTCTATTCATAGTTCCAATCAATTGTATGAATTTTATATTCAATTTTGGAAAAGAATATTTAATAATGCAATTCCCAATAAAAATGATGACTATGTCTTCGGAAATACGGGAAATGGATATGCAAGAAGGGCTATACTAAGTGATTCTTATTATCTTTCAAAATCATTCATCGAATGGGTTGTTGAAACAAAGAAACTTTTACCGGCCTCTGACGGCTGTTTGTATACAGCCAATAATATTTTGATTAATACTGAATACAACAAAGAGACATTTGGGGGGTATTTTCCTGTTTTGGCATTAGAAAAACCTTTAAGGAGTGAATGGACAGAAAGATTGTCATTTAAAAAAGAATTATCTTTGACAGAATATCTTAAAGTTATTGAACGAATATCCGAAGATGACACAAAAGAAGAAATTTCAGCTAACAAAGAAAAAATAAATCGACTATATGAACGAATTGCTGATTCTTATGATTTCTCTGTAGGTAATTCCAATTTCACATTAGTACAAAATTGGGGAAGAACTCATAAAATTCTTTCTAAAGAAGGAAAATTCGAGTCACCAAATTCTTTGTATCTACTTTCCTCAAGTCTATCCGGTGTTGAACTTGACAATCAAGTCTTTCATGCTAAACATTTGGAGAATGAAAGGTTTGCATCATTTATGATAGCTCTGGGAGTAAACATGATAACTAATTATAGCGTTGAGGGTATCGAAGATGGGGAATATATGTCTGACATAAACAATATGTTTGTCCAAAAAGAAGATTTCCTCACTTGTGTTGCAGTAGGAGAATCTTTTACAGAGAGTACTTGGAAAGAGGAAAAAGCCAAAATGCACAACGCTATTATGAGGATGGAATTTTATCAAACAGACAGTATAAACATCTATTATGGTTATCAAGGATTTTCTAAAATGGCTTATTCGAAAGCTAACAAATTCTATTTTGTTAGTAAATTTGGATTGGCTAGTCAAGAACTCCTGCATAGTGACATTATGGATGCATTAGGACTTCCTAAGAAAGTTAGTACGATATTCCTAGCCATTCTTCAAATGAAAGACTTCACCGAACTCAAAGAATATATTAGACAAAAGGGGTATGATACTTCATTTATAGAAGAATACAATGGCATAAATTTGGCTAAAAATCAAACGACAGCCATAGTGAGTGGTGAAGATGCAACCTATGGTGGACTTACAAACGAGGAGATGAGAAGTAGTCTTGAAGAAGCTAAGGATGCCATTTTGGAGAAATTGTCAAAAGATGGTTTTGATATATCTAATAAAGAATGGGATGGTTGGACTTGTATTAATGGGGTAAGAAAAGATGGTATGGAATATCCACTTGTGATACGAAGCAATAAAAGCCAACGGAATACATGTCTTTCTCCAACCGACTGGAATCAACTAATGAAACCTAATGCAATGTTTGCTGTGGTTACAAACACTGGTATAGGAACAGTATGCCTACGTGAGATTCTTAAATCTAAAGAATTAATATCAATAAAATTTCGTTCTGAAAATATTGATAATTCAAAACATATCAGTGAACTAGCTCAAGTTTTTGCTTATTTCAAAGGGATTCAATTTGATTTTGAGAGCTATATTCAGCCTGTGATGAATCAATGGGAAAGGTTTATGGCTCCAGAACAACCAACCGGAGAATTACCTATAGCAGTTTCACCTTCAGTTTTACCCGAATGATTAATAATAGAGAACGCCACCAAAAGTTCCTAAACATGGAACTTATCGCTGAAACGGAGGACTTCAATAAAAAGTTCTCCGCTCAGGCTCTTTATCTCTTGAATGAGAGTGAAGAATTATTCATGGGTCAATTTATGAAATTTGACAATGGAGAAATGATTGTCAAGTTTCGTGCAACAAGGTCATTCCCTCGTAAAGGTGAATACATACAAGCTATGTATTTACCATCAAAAATACAGGATTACCGACAGTGGGGAAATAAAACGTATGAAGACCTTTTTAAGAATCGAATAAAGGGTTCTGAAGCCATTTGCATTTGGCATACAAAGTCAGACGAAGATGGTTTTGTTTTACTGGGATTTAGGGGAATTGATATAGATTTTGCTCAATACATTTCACAAGCACCAGGTGCATTAATAGTGTTTGGTCCCAATAAACCTCCCATAGATTATCTGGTAAATCTTTACCGCTTGTTGCAAGATTTTTATAGTCAGAAAGTTAGTAATATCATAGATAATGATTACTCCCCGATTACGAATGTTCCAATATTGATTCGGGAAGAACAGCCCTCTAAGTTTATTTATAACCAAATAAATTCATCTGAAGTTACAATCTTATAAGGTCCTCCTGGAACAGGGAAAACGCAACTTATAGCTGAACTGTGTACTAAATTGTGCTCTGAAGGAAAGTCTGTTTTAATAACAGCATTGACAAATAGGGCCTTAATGGAAGTTGCTTCGAAAAAAGTTGCTAGGGAATTATTGAAACAAGGAAATATATATAAATCGAATTTAACGGTAGATGAACAAAAAGAGTTATCTAAACTGATTCCCCTTAAACAGATACTTCCCATAAAAGGAGCTTTGGTTATGGCTACATACTATGTTGTTAGTAGTTTTGCGGTAAATTTGTCTGATGAAGGAGTCTTTGATGTTGTTATTATGGATGAAGCAAGTCAAGCATTGCTTGCCATGTTTGCTGCTTCAAATAAAATCGGCAAAAGAAAATTATGGGTGGGAGATACGGCTCAACTTGGGCCTGTATTATCACTTAATGATAACAGGGTCAAGTCTAATTTGTTTGATGATTTTAAAGAAGGTTTTAGAACTTTGACCACTAAACGGATCTATCCTACATATCAACTGACAGCTACTTTTAGGCTTACGCAGAGAAGTGCAAACTATACTGGATATTTCTATAATGGGACTTTGATTTCTAAATCTACGATAAATCCTATTGTATTAAACTCTTTTTCAAAGATATTAAACTCTAATGGAGGACCGACATTGGTTCTCACAGATATGGAAGTTGGAGATACTGCACCGAAATATGCAGTTGATATGGCAACATATTTTGTATATGCTATTTTAAAAGAACAACCCCAAATAGAGATTGCAGTTTTAACTTGTCTGCGTAAAACAACACGAGTGCTTCAAGAGGCAATAGCATTAAGATTGGGGCTGGGAAATAAGGTTATGATAGAAACAATAGCTAGAGTTCAGGGATTGACTACAGATATAACACTTTTTTTTATTCCAAATGCATCATTGAATCGAAGTCTTGAAGCAAGATTATTTAATGTAGCAACAAGTAGAGCTAAAAGTCATACCATAATAATAGCAGATAAAAACATATTAAATTACCCGCAAATGTCTTGTGAGGTAAGGAACTTCCTTGAAAAATTGAACACAGAATCTTGTATATATGTTCCAAAAGATATGGAAGGCCACAGTATTTTGATTGAATAAGGCAGGAGATAAATGAGGAAAATTTCAATAAAGAACTAAGATATTTAAAGAGTGAGGAACACTAATGGCGATTATATCATGAGATAACAGGATATATGGTTTCAAAGACGAAATAGGGGATCTGAATATTAATAGTTATCCCGAGGTCTTTGTCTATCTTACTTCTGGTGGTAGCGAAAGTTACTGTAAATTAATCGGATATTCTGTAGATAATGGATAATTAGTGAGTCAGATATTTTTTACCTGATATTTCAGAGAACAACGAGGTGAACCAAAGTTAATATGGGGCATGATAAGATGGCCCATTGTGGAAAATACATATTGCCATCTACAAAGAAAGAGATAGGACTGATGGCCCCCGACGACTGCTGTATAAATTGATAGATGTAGCAAGCGGTAGGATATTGAAAATAGATAAAGTACTGGTGTTTTAATGTGTGACTTTTCATTTTTATATATAAAAATTTATTAATTCTCAATAATATTCGTAACTTTGCAATATAATTTATATATAACTACGATGCAA
>OJMM01001657.1_pt1 | contig 12789 bp, 8 predicted proteins | sample 1597231 | NCBI WGS metagenome assembly OJMM01 (sample SAMEA2452128, study PRJEB22498) | human gut metagenome | reverse complement strand
AGCACACCATAAAGCCAGCGGGCCTCCACATAAGCCTGCTGCACCACTACATGGCTGGTAAAGTTTACCGGTACTGCCACATCTACTCCATATCCTACAGCCCAGCGGCGGGCAGAATCTGCAGAAAGCGGACGAACCAGACTACCTCTGAGATAGCCGTTATTCTTCTCTAAAGAACTTAATCCATGTTTGTTTGCGTTAAGCCACAATGGGGTTTTACCTTTCGAAAACGACCCTTGCATCTCAACACCATATTGTATATCTTCCCGAAGATCTATCTTCTCCGTACCATCCTCCTCTTGCCACATATACTGTGCCATAGATGGGGCTGCCAGACTGCAAAGGGCAAAACATACACCTACCTTTATCTTATTCATAATTAAATCTATACTTTCAAGATAAAAACGTAATTATCTCTATTATATTGTATATATTCAGAAAAATAAAAAAAGAGCAACACTTGCCTCTCATTTTTTGAGAACAAGCATTGCTCTTTTGATTGAATTATCGTTTTATCCGAAGTTATCGTACATGATGCTCTCAGGATCAACTCCGAGAGAATCCAGATAATCGGTTACGGTCTTGATCAGCATTGGAGGTCCGCAGAGATAGTACTCGCAATCCTCTGGTGCCTCATGATCCTTCAAGTAGGTATCACGGATGCAGTTAACAGCAAATCCCTCGTAGTACTTCACGCCCTGAGCATCTGCCACTGGGTCCTTGCGGTCCAATGAAAGATGGAAGTGGAAGTTAGGGAATTCCTTCTCAAGCTCCCAGAAATCCTCCAGGAAGAAGGCCTCACCCAATGCACGCGCTCCGTAGAAGAAGTGCAGCTCACGGTCGGTAGTGTGCAAAGTCTTGGTCATGTGCATAATCTGCGCACGCAATGGAGCCATACCGGCACCACCACCAATCCAGATCATCTCCTTGCCTGATGTGAAGTTAGGATGGAAGTCGCCATAAGGACCACTCATCATTACCTTGTCGCCTGGCTTCAATGAGAAGATGTAAGAAGAAGCGATACCTGTTGGCACGTTCTGGAATCCTACCTGTGGACGTGGCAAGAATGGAGTTGTGGCGATACGGACAGTAAGAGTGATGATGTCACCCTCGTCAGGATAGTTCGCCATAGAGTAAGCACGAACGGTAGGCTCTGGGTTGTGAGCCTTCAAGGAAAGAATGTTGAACTTCTTCCATGCTCCGATGTACTCCTCGCCAATGAGATCCTTGTCGAAGTCCTTGTCATAATCGATGCAGTCGTATGCAGGAATCTTAATCTGAGCGTAAGAACCCGGAACGAAGTCCATGTGCTCGCCTGGAGGCAGAGCTACCTTGAACTCCTTGATGAATGATGAAACGTTCTTGTTGGAGATAACCTCGCACTCCCACTCTTTCACGCCCATCACACTCTCAGGCACCTTGATCTTCAGGTCGCCCTTCACCTTGCACTGGCATCCCAGACGCCAGTGGTCCTTAATCTGCTTGCGGGTGAAGTGAGGCTTCTCTGAATCGAGAATCTCGCCGCCGCCCTCGAGCACCTGAACCTTACACTGGCCGCAGCTTGCCTTACCGCCGCAGGCAGAAGGCAGGAAGATGCCGTTCTCATTCAGCGTAGTCATCAAACTGCTGCCCTGAGGCACGTTGATGGTCTTGTCGCCATTGATTTCGATATTTACATTTCCGCTAGGGCTCAGATACTTCTTAGCCACGAGCAGGATGATAACCAGCAGGAGAATCACCACGAGGAAAACTCCGATACTAGCCAATATAAATGATGTATTACCCATATCTATAGTCCTCCTATTTTAGATTTTCAAGCCTGAGAAGCAAAGCATAGCCATTGCCATGAGGCCTACTGTGATAAATGTGATGCCGAGTCCCTGCAATGGCTTTGGCACGTCGCAATACTGCATCTTCTCGCGGATGGCTCCCATCAGAACGATGGCGAGAGTCCAACCCAGACCGGAACCTACGGCATAAACGATGCTATCCCATACAGAGGTGATAGCCTGAGTATTGGTAGGCTCCATCAGGATGCGCTGCTGCATGAAGAGCGATGCACCCATGATGGCACAGTTTACGGCAATCAATGGCAGGAAGATACCCAGCGCTGCATAGAGCGATGGTGAGAACTTCTCTACAATCATCTCTACCAGCTGCACGATACCGGCGATGACGGCGATGAAGAGGATGAAGCTCAGATAAGTGAGGTCAACACCCAGGATTCCATCGGCGCTGAGCACCTTGGTCTGCAACAGGTAATCTACAGGCACGGTGATGAGCAACACGAAGGTTACTGCCAAACCCAAGCCCAAAGAGGTCTTCACGTTCTTGGATACTGCCAAGTATGAACACATACCCAGGAAGTAGGCGAAGATCATGTTATCGACGAAAATCGAACGGAAAAACAAACTTATTGCGTGCTCCATCTTACTTCTCCTCCTTATAAATATAGGCACGATGTACCCAGATTACACATCCAACGAGAATCAATGCCATGGCTGGCATGGTCATCATACCGTTGTTAACATATCCGAAGTTGTAAGCTCCCTCCGGTATCAGCTGGAAACCGAGCAAAGAGCCGCGGCCCAGGAACTCACGAACAGCACCCACAATCACGAGGATGAGGGCGTAACCCAAACCATTACCTACACCATCGAGGAATGATGGCCAAGGCTTGTTCATCATGGCGAACGCCTCCAAGCGACCCATCAGGATACAGTTGGTGATGATCAGACCCACATACACGGAGAGCTGCACGCTCACGTCGTAGGCAAAAGCCTTCAGCACCTGGCTCACGATGGTAACCAGAGCAGCCACTACCACCAGCTGGACGATGATACGGATGCGCTGAGGGATGGTGTTGCGGATGATGGAAATAATCACGTTAGAGAATGCCGTGATGATAGTAACGGCAAGTCCCATCACAATGGCTGGCTTCAGCTGAGAAGTAACAGCCAGGGCACTACAGATACCAAGCACCTGGACGAGGATAGGGTTATCGCCGTTCAGTGGCTTGATGAATGCCTCCTTATTTTGTTTACTAAATAATGCCATAATTTCACTTAATTATTTAATGAATTTAGCAAGACCTTCCTTGAGCATGGCATCCACACCGTTGGATGTCAATGTAGCACCGGTAACGGCATCCACATTGTTAGGGTCACTGGCAGGAGCGTCTTTCTTAACGCCCAGAGCGATGCCCTCTACTCCATCCTTGTGAATCTTCTTGCCCTGGAATTTCTGCTGCCACTTCAAGTTGTCCTTGATTTCAGCACCGAGTCCGGCAGTCTCGCCTTCGTGGTTGAAATATACGCCATAGATGGTGTTGTTGTCAGCATCCACGGCGATGAAGCCTGAAATGCCGCCCCAGAGGCCTCTACCCTTTACAGAGTAAACGGTCTTCTTCTGACCATCAATCTCGCACTCGTAATACTTCATGCCATCCTTCTCCTTCTCGTCCTTCACCACCTCTTTATATTTGGCAGCCGCAGTAGCGTTGTCAAGGTCGCGCAGGTTCAGGGAGTTCAGAATCTGCTTCTGAGTATCAAGAGCCACGTTGGCATCCTGTGTTGCCTTCAGCGAAGAAGACACGAACGCGAGCAGGAATGCCACGATTACCACGATGATAACCGAATAGATAATAGTATAGCTATTTGAATTTGTCTTCATATCTACATTCCTCCTACATTATTTAATAGCACGTTTAGCACGGCGAGAGATGTTGCTCTGAACTACACAGTAGTCGATGAGTGGAGCAAACATGTTGCCGAAGAAGATTGCGAGCATCATACCCTCTGGATAACCTGGGTTCATCACACGTACGATAACGGCGATGGCACCAATGAAGAATCCGTAGAAGTACTTACCCTTCTCTGTACGGGCAGAGGTTACAGGGTCGGTAGCCATGAATACGGCACCGAAGCAGAAACCACCGAGAACGATGTGCTCATACCAGGCGATAGGTGTCATGCCGAGAGCCTGGAAGATAAGCGCCATCACGATGCCGCCTGCGAATACGCTGCCCATGGTCTTCCAAGATGCGATGCCTGTCCAGAGAAGGATGATGGCACCGATGGCGATGGCGATGACTGAAGTCTCACCGATACAGCCAGGAATGAAACCGATGATAGAATCGCAGAGACTAGCTGAAGGCATGCTGCCCTGAGCCAGCTGACCGAGAGGAGTAGCAGCTGTGAAGCCATCAGGCAGGGTGTTACCCAGACCGAAGATAGCATCCTTAGCCACCCAGACCTTATCACCACTCATAGCCAGTGGATATGAGAAGAAGAGGAACATACGGGCACCCACAGCCACATTGAAGATGTTCATACCGGTACCACCGAAGATCTCCTTGCAGAAGATAACTGCGAAGGCGCACGCCAGAGCGAGCATCCACAGCGGTGTAGAGATAGGAATGATCAATGGGATGATGATACCGCTGACGAGGTAACCCTCCTGGATTTCCTCGTGCTTCCACTGAGCCCAGGCAAACTCGATGCCGAGACCCACGATGTAGCTAACCAGCAACTTAGGGAGGACAGCCAGGAATCCGAAGCCGAAGACCTCGATGAAGCTGGCAGCATCCAGTGTACCTGCAGCCTTGAAATTCTGGTATCCCACATTATACATACCGAAGAGCAAAGCAGGAATCAGGGCGATTACCACAAAGCTCATGATGCGCTTCGAGTCGATGGAATCGTGGATACTGGCTCCGCTCTTCGCTGTCGTATTAGGCACGTACAGGAAGCTCTCAAAACCGTCAAACACGCTCTCGAAGGCATGCAGCTTACCTCCCTTCTGGAAGTTAGGCTTTATCTTATTGAGATAATTTCTTAATGCACTCATTATTTAAATAATTAATAGAACTAAAACTAAGCGTTCTCCTTGCGCAGGGTATTCAAGCCCTCGCGTACAATCTTCTGCAATTCGAGCTTAGATGAATCCACGAACTCAGCCACAGCAAAATCTTCAGGACTTACCTCGTAGATACCGAGCTGCTCCTGCTTGTCGATATCGCCGGTGATGATTGCCTTGATGAGATACTCACCATAGATGTCCATCGGGAGCACCTTGTCATACTCGCCGCTCATGATCATGTGGCGCTCGCCACCCTTCACGCGGGCATCGAGATTATACTCCTTCTTCTTGCCGAAGAGCCAGGAGAGATATGAACGCGATGTAGAGAACTGATCGGTACGTGGAAGAATCCAACCCAGCATCTCGTCGTTGTCATCACCCTCTGGGATGGCTGTAATCTCTGATGTATGACCACCTACAAAATCGGCTGTAGTCGTCTTTACACCGGTAAGAGGATTACCATTGATAAGTCGCACATGGTCAGTAGCTTTCAGCTGATTGGCTACAAAACTGCTTAAAGGTGTACCTACCAATACTTCAGCATAGCCAGGAGTCTTGATTTCACTACCAGCCACAGCTACAGTCTTGTGCAAATCAACCTTACCTGTCAGGAAGAGTCTTCCGAAGAAGATAACCGATGCTGGATCTACTGTCCAAACCACCTCGCCCTTGTTAACCGGGTCGATGTTGTTCACCTGTACGCCTACATTACCTGCCGGGCAAGGACCGTCGAATACATTGAGTTCTACGTTCTTAGCCTCGCCGAGCGCATTGCTGTGCTGGTCAACGCCAACACCAAGATAAGTTTTCGCAATCTTGCTCAAGGCTGTCAAACCCGTCTGGAAAGCCTCTTCGTTGCCTTCGAGTTCTACCTCAAAGTCGGCTGCGAGCGGCATGTCGCGGAGGGCGGAAACGAAAATTGCCTTAGGCTTGGTGTCGGGAGTTGTGGACACAGCATAAGGCAACTGGTTGATGTATCCGAAGAGACCAGCCTCAAGCAGCGCCTGCTTGACAGCCTCACCGTCTAACGCATCAACGTTTTTCTTACCAAAATCCGTAGAGGTCTGTACTGCGTCGGCCTTCACCTTCACGCAGAGCACCTTTCGGCGCTCACCTCTCTCAATGGCGGTTACTTCTCCGCTCACTGGCGAGGCAAACTTCACCTCCGGGCAAGCCTTGTTCACAAACAAGGCATCTCCGGCATTGACATGATCGCCCTCGCGTACCACTACCTTAGGAGTCACACCCACGAAAGCCGCAGGAACCAGCGCATACTCGCCAGCCTGAGCCACCTGGAGCGTTACATCCTTGGAAGCCTTACCCGTAAGGTTAATGTCCAAGCCTTTACGTAACTTAATTACATTTGCCATAACTACATTAAAAACATTAAATATAAATTTACTAATCACTTCAAGATATATGCGTCAGCGCCCTCATCAAGACGCTATACTGGCCATCTGCCATAAAACATATATTTTATCTACTTCTATGCTGAAATTTCTAACGTGCTGCAAAAATAGTGAAAAAAAGTGATATAAAAAAGAAAAATTGTGTGAATTATTCGATTTTATGCCGATTTTTCAGTAATTTTGTCGCAAAATTCAAATTAGTAACATTTTTGTAAACTAGAGAAAGCAACTCTGAAACATTTAAAACATATCATCAATAGCATTATATGGACGCTGGCTGCCGTCTATTTCTTGCTTGTCGTACTGTTGCACGTGCCACCAGTACAGGCCTTCATCGGCTCTGAAGTAGCCGGTGCGCTGGCTCAGAAATTCGGCACTCAGGTAAGTATCGGAAAGGTGAACCTGGGCTTCTTCAACCGCATTATCATAGATGACGTGATGATGCTCGACCAGAAAGGCGACAGCATGATCTGTGCTTCGCGCGTATCGGCAAAGCTCGATTTCCTGCCTTTGAAGGATGGCAAGATTTCGGTTTCATCTGCCCAGCTCTTCGGGCTCAACGCCAACATCTACAAGCAGGATGCCAAGAGCCCGATGAACATCCAGTTCGTGCTCGATTCGCTGGCTTCGAAAGATACCACCCGCCATACTCCGCTCGACCTGCACATCGGAAGTCTGATTATCCGTCATGGTGCCGTTGCCTACAACCAGCGCGATATTGCACCTAAGCCGGGCGTCTTTTCGCCGCAGCATCTAGGCATCACCGACCTCTCTGCCCACATTATTCTGGGCCATCTCACCGACAAGGATATCCATCTGGCTGTCAAGAAGATAGCGCTGAAAGATAAATCAGGACTTCAACTCAGGAATCTGAGATTCAAACTCGATGCCGACCAGCAGCAAGCCCAGCTCAGAGACTTCAGCATCGAGCTTCCTCATTCGCAATTGCAGTTTGACGACCTGCGCGCTACCTACCGCATCGAGAACAAGCATATCGTAAAGCCTACACTCCAGTTTCAGGGCGGCATCAAGCCATCCGTCATCACGCTTGCCGATATTGCCTGCTTCGTGCCTGAACTCCGCAAGTTCAAGGATGCCCTGCAGCTTCATCTCCAGTTTTCGGGCACCAGTACATCTGCCCGCATCCATAACCTCGAATTCAAGACTCAGAGCGGCAGTCTGCTGCTCAGGGCTAACGGCCGTGTGAGCGATTGGGACCGCCTTCTGCGCTGGAAGGCAAACATCTCTGCCCTCAAGATATCAGGCGATGGCATCGGAGAGGTTTCCAGAAATCTGGGCAAACGCATCAGCATTCCGAAAGAAGTGCTGCGCCTGGGCGACATATATTATATAGGTGAAGTATATGGTGCTGGCAAGAAGGCAGGCACCCGCGGCCAGCTGAAGACCGGCGTGGGCGAAGTAGCCATCAAGGCCGAAAAGGCTGGCTCCGAGCTCAAGGCTAGCATCAACACCCAGGGCATCAACCTGGGCCGAATCCTCGACAACGGGCAGTTCGGCATCCTGGCAGCATCGCTTTCGGCTCACGGCAACAAGCAGCATTTCTATGCCAAGGGCAGCATTCCGCGCTTCGATTTCAACAAGTACAGCTACCGCAACATTCAGATAGACGGCAGCTATAACCGGGGATTGATCGAGGGACTCGCATCCATCGCCGACCCTAACGCCAACATCCAGGTAGAAGGCTCCTACTCCATCCCGCGCAAACAGTATGCCGCAACAGCCCATGTACAGCATCTGTTGCCAACCATCCTGGGACTGAAGGTAGCCGACAAGACCTACAGTCTCAATGACATCACCGTAAGCGCCAAGAACCAGGGCAAGGACAGCTATTTCGACCTCGAAGCCCCGTTCGCCAGCATCCATGTTAACGGAGAGTACGATTACGCTACCCTCACCAAGAGCTTCACCAACCTGGTAGCCAGCAAACTGCCTACCCTTCCGGGCATCGGCAAGGTAGACAGGAGTGCGAAGAACCATTTCACCTTCCAGGCAGAAATCACCTCTACCGAGATACTGCAGCGCATGCTGGGCATTCCGCTGAAGATAGAGCAGCCAGTCTTTGCCGATGGATTCATGAACGATGCCGAGAAAACCGTCAACATCTATGCCAGCGTGCCTGGCTTCAGCTATGGCGCAAAAGACTATCATGGCGTCAAAGTGCGACTGCATACCATCAACGATTCGCTCAAGGTAGATGCGCAGATCAGGCAGGGCAAATGGGGAGATAACGGACCGGGCATCCACGTAAAGGCAGCCGCTGCCGACAACCAGCTCTTCGCCAAGCTCTTCTACAACAACCATTCGGCTAAGCTCCCTATCCAGGGCATCATCGATACGAGGGCGCAGTTCTTCAAGAACGAGAATCATGTTTCTACCGCCCACGTAACCATACACCCGTCTGAAATCAGAATCGACGGCACGCCGTGGGAGGTTCATCCTGCCGACATCATCTACAGCAAGAACCGCCTGCTGGTAGACCATTTCGCCGTGAGCCACGACCAGCAGCACGTCATCGTTTCCGGTCTTGCTACACCCGAGAAGACCGATTCCATCGTAGCCGACCTGAAGGATGTGGATGTGGCATACGTGCTGAACCTCGTCAATTTCCATTCGGTAGATTTCACCGGCAAGGCTTCGGGCAAGGCTATCATCAAGAGCCTCTTCAACGACCCTGATGCCTACGCCCAGCTAGACGTGAAGGAGTTTACCTTCGAAAACGGACCGCTCGGTGTGCTCCATGCTGGTGTCAACTTCAACAAGGAGCTTGAACAGATTGATATTCATGCAGTTGCCGATGATGGTCCGGAGCATCAGACGCTCATCAACGGATACGTCTCGCCTAAGCGCAACTATATCGACCTGGGTATCGATGCCCAGGGCACCAGCATGAAATTCCTCGAGAATTTCTGCGGCAGTTTCATGAATCAGGTAGAAGCCTGGGGCGATGGCCATCTCAATGTGGTGGGCGATTTGAAAAACATCAATCTCGTGGGTGACCTTACCGCCCACGGCAAGATGCACCTCAAGCAGCTCAACACCGATTATACCTTCGATGCGCTCCATGCCCACGCTATCCCAGATGATATCCTCATAGAGAATGATACCATCTTCGACCGCAACCGCAACATAGCCATCCTGAGCGGAGGCATCCACCACAAGCACCTCACCAGGCTGAGCTACGACCTCGATATCAAGGCGCACAACTTCCTGGGCTTCGACACCCGCGAGTTTGGCGACAACACCTTCTATGGCACCATCTATGCCACGGGCGAGGTAGGCATCCACGGCAAGAGCGGCGAAACCGTCATCGATATCAACGCCGAGCCCGAACCGGGCAGCATCTTTGTATATAATGTGGCAAGTCCGGACGCCATCAGCGACAAGAGCTTTATCCACTGGCACGAGATTGTGCCGGATATCATGGACAGTCTGAACGGGGCTCCAACCACGAAACAGAGAGAGGATGACATCGATTTCGAATCGGATATGCGCATCAACTTCCTCGTAAACACCAACCAGAACCTCACGCTCAAGCTGATCATGGACGAGCAGTCGGGCGATTACATCACCCTGAACGGAGATGGCGTAATTCGCGCCAACTACTTCAACAAGGGCTCGTTCGACATGTTTGGCAACTATGTGGTAGACCACGGCACCTACAAGCTCACCATCCAGAATCTCATCAAGAAGGAGTTCGAGTTTATGCCGGGCGGCACCATCGCCTTCGGTGGCAACCCATACAACGCCCCACTCAATCTGCGGGCTAAATATACCGTAAACGGAGTGCCACTGAGCGACCTGCGCATAGGCCGTTCGTTCTCGGGCAACAACATCCGCGTAGACTGCCTGATGGACATCACCGGCACGCCTCAATCGCCTAAGGTAGATTTTTCGATGGACCTGCCTACGGTTAACAGCGATGCGAAGCAGATGATCTACTCTATCATCAATTCGCAGGAAGAGATGAACCAGCAGGTGCTCTATCTCTTGGGCATCGGCCGGTTCTACGCCCAGACCAACAACAACCAGGTGAGCGAGGATGGCGAACAGCAGAGTCAGACTTCGCTGGCGATGCAGAGCCTGCTGAGCGGCACCATCTCGCAGCAGCTGAACACCGTACTTTCCAACGTGGTGAAGAGCAACAACTGGAATTTCGGTGCCAACATATCTACGGGCGATGAAGGTTTCAACAATGCCGAATATGAGGGCATTCTGAGTGGCAAGCTGCTCAACAACCGGTTACTCTTCAATGGCCAGTTCGGTTATCGCGACAATCCGAATGCCACGCAGAGTTTCATCGGTGATTTTGACCTCCGCTACCTCATTTTCCCTAACGGCAACCTCGCCATACGCATGTACAATCAGACCAACGACCGCTATTTTACGCGCAACAGTCTGAACACGCAGGGTCTCGGTCTCATCATGAAGAAAGACTTCAACGGCTGGCGCGATTTCTTCGGCATCAAGAAGAAGAAGAAAAAAAAGAAATAAAAAGCCAAAAAGAGGGTGTGTCATAACCAGATGACTCACCCTCTTTTTTATTTTCAGATAGCAGTCGCCTAATGTGAGTCCAGTTAAGATTGTGTACGAACTCGTACGCTTTTCCAAAATCAGGAAACAGAATATAGAAATTCCGATAATGTTAGAGATTGTTGAATGTTGAGTGGTCTATATGCCACGATGAAAAGGTGGCATATAGGCCCTTGATTATATGGTGATATTCGTAATCTACATCTCCGCTTTCTGTTTTTATGAGTTGTTCTGATTCATGATGATATCTAAAGGCAGCTGGGTAGCCTTGGCAACCTGTTCGGCTGAAAGTCCCATTGCCAGCATATTCTTAGCTATTAAGCAAATTCCCCCATCCTGCTTTTGATGGCAGGATGGGGGAATTCTTATCTGTTACCTCTAAGATAATATCTTATTTCAATTTTTCTATCTGTTCCTGGGTAAGACCGGAATACTTCATAATCAGATTGATGTCAACGCCATCAGCAAGCATGTTCCTGGCAATATCAAGGCTTCGCTGGTTCATACCTTCAGCTCTACCCTTTTCCAAGCCTTCCTTCATTCCCTTTTCCATACCTTCAGCTATACCTTCACGCTTAGCAGTGTCTACGGAATTCTTGATGTCGCGATATGCCATCTTGCTGGTCTCGTACTCCCTCATTTCCTGCGGAGTAAACTTGGCTATCTCGGCTTCCTCGAAGAGGCGGTCGAAAACCTTGTCGGTCAGCAAGCTGATGTATCTTTCTTCTACCTGTTTCATACGCATTATGTTTTTATTTGTACTGCAAAGATTATGCCAGCGAGCGCAATGAAAGCTTGCTTTCTGATTGCCGAGCGCCGCACAATCTTCTGCAAAGATACGCTGAATATTTGTAACTTCCAAATTTTTAGGGCTGTTTTTTTCATTGAGGAGTGGAAAGTCTTTTTACTTATCCCTTCACCACCCTTCACCACCCTTCACCCTTAACTCACTGACCCACAAAATATTAAGCAAAAAGGTGAAGGGTGAAGGGTTGAAAACTCTTTTATATATATACGCGTGAAGGGTAAGGGTAAAAACCGAAAAAAAGACCCTAGGGTCAAAAATCGCAAAATCCATAAAATAAAGAATATAATATAGAGTTTAAAATATACCCTTCACCCTTCACCTCGTCATTTTTCTGCTTTTTCTTCCGACAGGCAATACAAAACCAAACATCATCTTCATCTTCAAAATACCCCAAAAAGGGGCACCGATTTGCTAACTGTACGGTTGAAACGGGCTGAAGGCCCAAAAACTCCAGAAGCAGCACGCCCTGAAAGGGCAGAAGCTCCTAGCCCAGGGCATCGCCCTGGGTATAATAGCAATCTGTAAGACGCCCTGTAAGGGCAAAAGCTTTGTATATAGCCCAGTATTTTAAAGCTTTTGCCCTTACAGGGCGACAGGTTTGCGTCCGTAATTACCCAGGGCGATGCCCTGGGAGGGCACTGAAAAAGGTACCCAATTTTAAGTTGCATAGCTTGTTTTTGAACTTTAATTCTTGTCCAAGAAGCATTTCATCTTTTAAAAGTGGAATACTTTTTTGGACAGGAATATAGTCTCAAACAGCTTTCTATAGCGTTTCTGGCGTTTAATTCGGCAATATATAGAGAAATCTACTTCCCCCCTTATGCATTTTGCATCAATTTGATGATTCTCTTCACATTTGCAGCGAAAATAGTCAAAGCTCCCTGCATTTCCATGCACGACAAACCGTATGACAGGGCTCTGTCATATCCTAAGACATTCTTAAGTTCGGAGTTTTTGGCTTCTATCTTGTATCGTTTCCTCTGAAGATTTATAAACTCTTCTGTTTTTTGATATTCGATTTGCTCCAACTGTTCATCCGATTTGATGGTAATCGCATATGTTTTTGTCTTGGCTCCTTCCTTGTAGCAACCTTCACGTAATGGACAGACCTTGCATTTGTCCACATCAAAATAATAGGTAATGCTGGAGTTTCTGTGACGC
>OJMM01001645.1_pt1 | contig 12822 bp, 9 predicted proteins | sample 1597231 | NCBI WGS metagenome assembly OJMM01 (sample SAMEA2452128, study PRJEB22498) | human gut metagenome | reverse complement strand
AGATGGACCATGTATTGTTGGGTTGCAAGACTCAGCGTGTCATCATCGGAACGATGCTTATATCGAAAAGCTGCACGAATATGCGCAGCAGATGAGCGGAAGAAAGCTGAAGTTCATAAAGCTCGATAAAGAGCCTGTCACCGGTTGCATAAACTGGATATTCAGGCAGTATAAATAAGGATTTTACAGAAAAGGGAGTAATATATATGAAAGAAATTACAGTGGCAGTCATCGGTTCGGGCAGCACATATTGCCCCGAGCTTGTGGACGGATTCATAAAGGCTCAGTCCTCGCTCAAGCTCAAGAAGATATCCTTTATGGATATAGACGAGAGGAAGAGAACGATAGTCGGCAACCTCTGCCTGAGAATGCTCAAAAAGGCGGGCATAGAGTGCGAGACTCTTCTCACCGATAACCTTGACGAGGCTCTTCAGGGCGCAGACTTTGTTGTCACCCAGATAAGAGTCGGCATGCTTCATGCCCGTTATCTCGATGAGACTATCCCGCTCAAATATGACCTCATCGGTCAGGAGACCACCGGCATCGGCGGCTTCTTCAAGGCTCTGCGTACTATTCCGGTCATGCAGCATATCTGCGACCGCATCGAGGCTATCTGCCCCAACGCATGGCTCATCAACTTCACCAATCCCTCCGGCATCATCACCGAGTTCGTGCTCAACCACACCAATGTCAAGTGCATGGGTCTTTGCAATGTCCCGATCAACATGATCGACGATACAAAAGAGGCTATGGGTGACGACTGCGATATTACATATGTCGGTCTTAACCACCTCAGCTGGATAACCTCCGTCAAGAAGGACGGCAAGGAGCTTATCGACGATATGCTCGCTCAGGGCTTCTCGACAAAAGTGATGGCGAACATAAAGGACGACGGCTTCTCGCTCGATTGCCTCAACGCCGTTCGCGGAATTCCTTCGTCTTATCTCCAGTATTATTATTGCAGAGATGCGAAGCTTAAGCATCAGAAAGAGGATGAGAAGTGCCGCGCCCGCGTCTGCATGGAGATTGAGGAAGAGCTGCTTGAGATGTATTCGGACGAGACTCTTGTCACAAAGCCCGCTCTTCTCGATCAGCGCGGCGGTCACAAGTATTCTCTTGCCGCAGTTTCTCTTATCTATTCTATCGCCAACGATAAGCGCGATGTCCAGATAGTCAACATCAAGAATAACGGTACTGTCGATTTCATGGACGATGACGACGTTCTCGAGATAGCCGCTGTTATCGGCAAGGACGGCGCGGAGCCCGTCGCTATCGACAAGGTCGATAACAGACATATCATCGGTCTTATGCGCGTTGTAAAGGCGTATGAGAAGTACACCGTAGAAGCCGCGACAACCGGCTCCGAGGCAGCAGCTATCAATGCGCTGCTCGTGCATCCGCTCGTCGGCGACTGGGAGAAGGCACACAAGTGCTTCGAGGAGATGAAATGGGCTCACAAGGCTTATCTTCCCGAGTTCTTCCCCAACGATGTTGTCATCAAGTGCTGAAATTAAATATTTTTATCCCGCCGCTTAATACGGCGGGATTTTTATATGCATGAAAAAGAAACGGATTGAAAAATTTATAAGAAAAATCTATATAATGTATATAATATCAATATATTTGAGATAAAGTGAAAAAATTGCATATTATTCAGCTTTTTTGTCTGTTTTTGAAGTAATATACCAATTGTTACAGTTTTGTTATCGTATGTAACCGTTTTTTCATTATGTTGTAAACAGGAATTAATTGCATTATATTTACACTTGTGGTAATATATCCTACGGTGGTTTATTACCGAAAAAATCGGAGGAAAATTGTATTGAACAGTCAAAAACTAACCGTGAATCGTGAAACGGTAATAAAAATTACGGCTGTAGTCGCTATTGCGGCGCTTATGTTTAGCCTTATACTTGTGTTTAACGGCATGATAGGATATGCCGCCGATGATTATCTCTATTTCTTCAAGTACACTGGACATGTTGTCAAAGGCACGCCGGAACGCCTGACGGGAATAAGGGATATTTTTACGGGCATGGTGACGCATTACAAGATCTGCAATGGCAGAATACCGGCGCATTTTCTCCTGCAGCTGTTTACTCTGTTCGATAAATCAGTCTTCAATGTTGTGAACTCCCTGTTCTTTACATTGCTCGGTCTGCTGATATATTTTCACGCAAACTACAAGCGACCGATAAATATACCGCTGCTGGTCTTTATTTATGCCTTTGAGTGGCTTGGAATGAACAAACCCGCATCGGCCTATATCTGGTACAGCGCAGCGTTCAATTATCTGTGGACAACCGTGTGGATACTGACTTTTCTTATGTTCTACCGCATCCATGATACGGAGTCCGAAAAGCCGAAGCCTTCAAAAGAAATTATTTTTTCGGTTCTCATGTTTGTTGCCGGCGTCTTTGTGGGTTGGACAAATGAGAATATGGGCGGCGCAACGATGGGAGCTGTTATGCTCTTCTTGATCTACTTCAAGATAAAGAAAATGCCCGTCAGAGCGTATCATGTTACCGGACTTCTCGGAGTCATAACCGGATTCGGAATATTGCTTCTCGCTCCCGGCAACAGAGTGCGTATCGATAATACCCACCGCGAGCGGAATATAATGAAGCATTTGCTGTGGTCGGCGGAGCAGATATATTTTAATATCTGGCGTGCTGTGCTGCTTATGCTTGTAGTTTTGGTAATTGTCCTGTTAATTGTTTGCATCAAAAAGAAAAAGCTCAACTGGCTCCTGCCGTGCATATATCTGCTCACCGGTGCGGCAGCTGCGGGAGTTTTGATAGTTTCGCCCGAAGCGCCTCCTCGCTCTTTCTTTGGCGCAAATATTATGTTCGGATGCGCGGCTTTTGTCCTGGCAGCTCAGCTTTTTGACGGCAAAATGGACGGAATTAAGAAAACCGCTGTTGTGCTTTCAGTTTTGGTTGCCCTTGGTTTCGGCGTTATCTATGTCGGAGAATATTATGCGCTCAAGTCCGACAGCATCGCTTATGAAGAGGCTGAGCAGGCGATATATGAGCAGAAAGCGGCGGGCATAAAGGATGTCAAAATACCGCGCAGCCGACCGCGCAAATCTTATTGGTCACTTAATTCATATATGATAAATATTACCAACGATAACGCGAACAACAAATGGTTCAATGATTGGACTGCGGTGTACTACGGTGTTGACAGCGTTACCGTGGTGAAGAAGCCGAAAAAATAAGCAAAAATCTCTGTTTAAAGGTTAAGGTAACAACATGGCAAAAAATGTGAAAAGGAAAAAGAAGAAAAGAGCGGTGCTGATAGTTCTCATGGCGCTTGTGCTTGCCGTTCTTGCTGTGGTTTGCGTATATGAGACCGAGCTCAATAAGCTGGATTCAAACGACGGCGTAGACAACAGCTTCTATGATTCTCAGTTTAAGAACAAAAAAGTCATGGTTATAGTCCCTCATGAAGATGACGATCTGCTTATCTCCGGTCAGGTGCTTCCGTCTATGTACAAAAACGGCGCCGATGTCCGTGTCGTGTTCGCAACAAACGGTGATAAAAGAGTTTCTGCATACACCCGTCAGAGTGAAGCCTGCAATGCGCTTGAAAAACTCGGTATACCGAGAGAGAAAGTAATATTTCTCGGATATCCCGACGGAACGCAGCTCTATGTCGGCAAAAAAGCTTATTCTTTCTCTTCCGGATGGGATCATACTTATGCGGGAAAGGGATTTAAAGATTATCACTTCGACCGTTTCGGAACTCACGCCAAATATACAGCCGAAAATATGGTCGATGATATCGAAAGTGTTGTTCTCGAATATCGCCCGGATTATATTTTAGCAATAGATTTCGATACCCACACGGATCACCGCGGAGTCAGCATATCGTTTGAAAAGGCGATGGAGCGTATCCTGAAAAAAGAGAGTGGATACACTCCGAAAGTGTTCAAGTGCTTCGGCTATTCACTTGCGTGGAAATCAAAGCCGGATTTTTATGCACTTAATATCAAGAGCACCGTGATGCAGGACAGAGAGAAGAATAACGATCCGTCATATGAGACCGATGTTCCGCAATACAGATGGAATAACAGGGTCAGACTGCCGATAGATAAAAAGTCTCTCAGCCATTCGATACTCAGATGTTCCGAATATAAAGCGCTCAGCGAGCATCTTTCACAGTATGCTTATTGCTATTCCGAGCGCATAATAAACGGCGATTCGGTCTATTGGAATCGCCGCACGGACAGCCTCACATATAATGCCGATATCAGCGTGTCCTCCGGCGATGCTTCGTTGCTTAACGATTTCAGACTCATCGGTGTCGGAAACAGGACTGCCGGTCCCAATGTCAAGCTCGAAAACTGTGTGTCGAGATTCGATAAAAATGATGCACAAAAGACTGTGACTGTGAAATTTGACAGCCCTAAAACGGTTTCATGTGTGTCTCTGTATGACAACTTCGGGCTCAATTCAAATATACTCGGCGGAGTAATCACTTTCAGCGACGGAAGCAAAGTCGAAGTTCCCACTCTCAATGCCGACGGCAGCGAGACCCGCGTTGTGTTTGAACCGAAGCATAACATTACCTCTTTTACATTCAAAGTGACCGAGTATGAGGGCGTGGCGGGACTCGATGAGATAGAAGCTTTTGAAAATGCCGATTATGATATGGGCTTCTCTCTTATAAAGCTCAAGAATGCCGATACGGACGATTATATATATAATTATCTTATCACTCCCGATGAAAAGTCTCTGAATCTCGGAGCGTATGCGTCCGACCCAAACGCCGGATACACAATTAAAATAATCGAAGGCGACAGCGTAAAACTCGAGGGAAACACGCTCGTGTTTGACGATGATTTTGAAAAATGTACGGTTCGCGCGGAGCTCAACGGCGATCCTTCAACCTATGATCAGATAACAGTCAAGCGCCTCAGCGAAAGGGAGCTCAAATCATACGAATCGTTTGAAAAGGTGAACAAAACCGTCTTCAAAATCGATACATTCCGTCTCAAAACGAAGAACCTTTTTGTCAACGGATATGTTTATGAGGAGCTGAATGATTTTGTTAAATCACTTGAAAAGAAAGCCGGCATAGAGATCAGTGAATAATTGTTGCAAATAATGAAAATTTGTGATACAATTCAGAAGCTATATTTGTGCAATTTCGGAGGGAAAGATGAAATTATCCTTAGTAATTCCCTGCTATAACGAGCAGGATAATGTTGAATTATTTTATAACACCGCAACTGAAGTTTTTAAAGACAAAGGCTTTGATTATGAGCTCATATTCGTCAATGACGGCAGCCGCGATCAGACGATGGACAAGCTCCGCCACATCTATGAGATATCCGATGAAAATGTGAAAGTTGTCGGATTTTCGCGCAACTTCGGCAAAGAGTCGGCTATATATGCCGGACTCAAAGAGAGCAGGGGAGAAATGGTCTGCCTTATCGATGCCGATATGCAGCAGCGCCCTGAGCTGGTACTTGATATGATGGCGATACTCGACAAGGATCCCAACTACGATGCCGTGGCATGTTATCAGGAGGACAGACGCGAATCAAAAGTTCTCTCGGCTTTCAAAGATTGTTTTTATAAGATAATCAATAAAACTTCGGAGATCGAGTTCAAAAGCGGCGCAAGCGATTTCAGACTTCTCAGACGTCGCGTTGTCGATGCCGTGCTCAGCATGAGCGAATATCATCGCTTCTCCAAGGGCATTTTCTCGTGGGTTGGATTCAACACATATTATATGCCCTATATCGTTGAAGACCGCGCAAACGGCACTTCTAAGTGGAATTTTGCGAAGCTCTTCAAATATGCAATGGACGGCATTATCGCTTTTACTACTACGCCGCTTAAAATTGCAACTTATATCGGCTTGACATCTTCTGCCGCGTCCATAATCTACATGATAGTTGTCATAATCCAGAAGCTGGCATTTGATATCAAGGTTCCCGGTTACGCCACAACCGTTGTGCTCATTCTTCTGCTCGGCGGTCTCCAGCTTTTCTGCACCGGCATGGTCGGCGAGTATCTTGCCAGAACATATATCGAAACGAAGCACAGACCGATATATATCGCAAGAGAAGTTCTTGACTACGAGGACAAATAAATCAAAAAACATGACTGCGGCAGATATTTACCGCAGTCATGTTTTTTGCAATGCGTATTGTACGAGTTTTTTTGAAAAAACTATTGACAAATCCGCTTCTTTTGATATAATAGATAGCGTTCCGAACGAACTTAATATTTGGGGGTATAGCTCAGCTGGGAGAGCGCTTGAATGGCATTCAAGAGGTCAGCGGTTCGATCCCGCTTATCTCCACCAAGCGAAAAGCCTTGAAACTTAACGGTTTCGGGGCTTTTGATTTTTTTGTGTACGATTAGAAAACACATATTTTCTAACACTCCTTCTAACACTTGAGTAAAACGACAAAAGCAAAAGCGCAGATAACCGCTGCGGTGTGAATTATATTTCTGCCGGCTTTTTCTCACCAATGTGACAAAACAAAACCTTGTCTTTGAATTTTCTGCGATGTATAATAATGTTGAAAATGTATTATAACAGGGGGTATATTATATGAAGATAATCAGAAATGCAATAAGATGCAAAAGATGCGGCGAGGTTATCGAGAGCAAATCCGTACACGATTTCAAATTCTGCTCATGCGGCGCATGTGCCGTTGACGGAGGACACGAATATCTCCGCAGATGCGGTGAGCTCGAGGATTGGGAAGAGCTGGCGGAGACCGAAGAAACTGATGACGACTGATTTCGCCTGACAAAATACAGCCTGTGCTGTACATGTAAATTTGTGTTAAAAGTTAATTGGCAACCCTGAGGCTTAATCGCTTCGGGGCTGTTACTTTTTGGTGTTATATTTGTCTGCGCCGTTGGCGATTAAGTCTGAAAAGTGTTGCGTAAACGCAACATTTCTGTTATCATTTACTTATATTTTCGGAAAACTTGCAGGCTTTTGCCTGACGGCGAAAGGATATGGCGTAACAATGAAAAAAGCGGGTGTTTGCGGCCACTTCGGATTTGGGCGCAGCTTGCTCAACGGTCAAACAGTGAAAACAAAAAATGTGACCGACGAGCTCCAAAAATATTTTGGCGATGCTCAGGTGGCTGTTGCTGACAGCTGCGGCGGGATAAAAGCCATGCCGCGAATGGCAATCGATGTTTTAAGGCTGTTCAAAAACTGTGAAAATATAATAATGATGCCCGCAAACAGGGGACTGCGCGTTTTTGCACCGCTGTTTTTGTTCTATAACAAGTTTTATCACCGCAGGATACATTATGTGGTCATCGGCGGATGGCTCGATTCTTTTTTGGATGAGCATAAACGGCTTGTCAGACTGCTTAAAAAATTTGATGCTATATATGTGGAATCGGATATGATGAAATCCGCTCTGCAGAGACGGGGCTTTGAAAATGCGGTTGTTATGTACAATTTCAAAGAACTTGAGCCGCTGGCAGAGAGCGATATTGAATATCCCAAAAGCGAACCATATAAGCTCTGTACTTTTTCACGTGTTATGAAAGAAAAGGGCATAGAAGACGCGATAAATGCGGTCGAGAGCGTCAATGCCCATTTCGGAAGAACGGTGTACACGCTCGATATTTTCGGTCAGGTTGATGTTGAGTATAAAGAAAGATTTTCACAGCTTGAAAAGTCATTCCCGGATTATATCAGCTACGGCGGAGCTATTGAAGCGAATAAGAGCGTTGAAACGCTGAAATCATATTTTGCTCTGCTGTTCCCGACCTATTATAAAGGCGAGGGCTTTGCCGGAACGCTTATCGATGCCATGTCAGCAGGAGTGCCGGTGATAGCGAGCGACTGGAAATATAATCCCGAGTTTGTCGTTCCCGGAAATACAGGAGTTATAATAAAAAACTGCAATGCCGAAAGGCTTGCCGAGGAGCTTATAAATATTGCGGCTGCTCCTGAAAAATGGAACTCAATGCGCCTTTCTGCGCTCAAAGAGTCGGAAAAATACAAGCCCGATATTGCAGCCCGTCCGCTTATAGACAGAATAAACGGCTAAGACCGTACTCATAAAAAGAAGTAATTTCTTTGAGGAGGAAAATATATGTCAAATGAACCTAAAGTTCATCTCATAGGCAACGCACACCTTGATCCTATCTGGCTCTGGCGTTGGCAGGAGGGGTGCGGGGAAGTGCTTCAGACTTTCCGCAGTGCACTCGACAGGCTCAATGAATATCCCGATTTTGTGTTCACTTGCTCATCTGCGGCGTACTATAAGTGGGTCGAAGAAATCGATCCCGATATGTTTGAGGAGATAAGAGAGAGAGTCAAAGAGGGACGCTGGGTGCCCGTTAACGGCTGGTGGGTTCAGCCGGACTGCAATATGCCCTCGGCGGAGAGCTTTGCCCGTCAGGCGCTCTATTCTCAGCTCTATTACAACGAAAAATTCGGCAGGATATGCAAAACCGCATACAACGTGGATTCTTTCGGCCACAGCGGAATGCTTCCTCAGATTATAAAAAACGGCGGTATGACAGCATATGTTATGATGCGCCCCGGTGCTCATGAAAACGCCGAGATACCAAATATGTTTATGTGGGAGAGCCTTGACGGCACTCAGATACCGACTTTCCATATCCCGGATGCGAGTGGATACGGTTCGGGCAATGCCGAGGCTATCAACAGGTCGCGCGACCTCGCGGAAAAGCTGATAAACGAAGAGGGGCACGGCATGATGATCTTCTACGGCGTCGGCAACCATGGCGGCGGTCCGACGAGGGGATTGATCGAATATGTTCAGACCCAGCTCAAAAGAGACGGATATCACGATATGGTCTTCTCTTCGCCCGATGCCTTCTTTGAGGTGCATTGCCTTGAAAAAGTCGAGCTGCCGGTTTGGAAAGACGATCTTCAGCACCACGCGAGCGGCTGTTATTCCGCAACGAGCCTTGTAAAACAGCTCAACAGAAAACTCGAAAATTCACTCTATTTTTCAGAGGCTTTCGCGACTGTCGCATCTAAGACCGCCGGCATGCGCGACAGAACCGAAGATTTTAAAGAGGCGTGGCTCGATGTCTGCTTCAATCAGTTCCACGATATACTCTGCGGCTGCTCTATAATGGAGGCATATGACGATGTTAATGCTTCTATGGGTCATGCGATAACGATATCAGACAGAATACAGAATGAGGCGTTCCTGCGTATTGCGCGCAGAATAGATACTTGGATCGACGGCGTTTCCGACCCAGTCTGCGAGGTCAGAGGCCACTCCTGCGGCAAGTTCCCGCGTCCCGTTGTCGTGTTCAACCCGCTCTCTTTCCCGGTCAAAGCACCGGTCAGAACATATCACCCGTCAAAGCAGGTGACCGATGATGCGGGTAATGATGTGATTTTCAGCAATGTCCGCTCCTCGCGCTCCAATGACTCCCATCTCGACACGGTGTTCATTGCCGATGTCCCCGCAATGGGCTATGCCGTCTATTGGCTCAAGTCCTGCTGGGACGAAAACCGCGACCTGCCGGAAATACATATCGATACAGATGTTTCAGCTTCCGGCTTCTCGATGGAGAACGAGTATCTCAAAGTCAAGTTTGACGAGCAGACGGGATTTATAACTTCGCTTGTCGATAAATTGAGCGGATATGACTACGCGTCCGCAGATAAGCCAATCGCGGTGCCGACTGTTATAGATGACCACGAGACCGATACATGGGCGCATATGGTGTTCAGATTTCATGATATCAAAGGCATCATGAAGCTTGAAAAAATCGAACTTGTTGAGAGCGACAACGCGAGATCCGTTATAAGAACGCGTCACAGCTTCGGCGGATCGTATCTTGTTCAGGACTTCATTCTTGCGAGCGGACAGAAAGTTCTCCGTTCCAAATGCAAAGCACTCTGGACGGAAGATTTCACGCTGCTCAAGATGAGCTTCCCGGTCGGCGGAGAGAACAGAATAAATACTTATGAGATACCCGGCGCATATATCAAGCGCCCGACAAACGGCGAGGAAGAGCCTGCGGGACGCTGGGGCGCGATAAGCTTTGACGACGGCGGCAGAAGAACGCTCGCTGTGGTCAACGACTCGAAGTATTCATACGATTGTCCCGACAATGACCTGCGCCTTACAGTTATCAGAAATGTTATCTTTGCCGATCACTATTCGGATCGCCCGGCGGCAAACTTCAATTTCACCGACGAGGGAATGCAGAGATTTGAATACGGTATTTTCGTCGGCGATGGTGAAGCCGAGAAAAGCGGCATTATGAATGAAGCGGCAAAGTTTAATATTCGTCCTATGGCCGTGCCGGAAAGCTTCCACAAGGGCACATTGCCGCAGAGAAAGAGCTATCTGTCGGTTGACAAGGATAATATAATAATGACCGCTTTCAAGTTCTGCGAGGACGGCAGCGGCGACTGCATCATGCGTTTCTATGAGACTCGCGGTGAGGACACAAAAGCGCATATTATCTACGAATCGTTCAATGCCGATTTTGAGGCCGAGTTCGGTCACAATGAGATAAAGACATTCCGCATTTCAAAAGACGGCAATGTAAAAGAGACGAACTTCCTTGAGGGTATAGTATAATAAGCGAAAGCCGGAGTGAATAAGCTCCGGCTTTTTCGTCCTTTTTGCTCCAAACGACTTGTATCAATAATATTTTATGTTATAATTGGGTTGCAACTCAGGAAAGCGTTAGGAGCGCAAATCTTTGGCAAAGAGAAGCAGTGTTATCGAAGCAAAAAACAGAATACTCTCTGCCTGCGTGAAAATGTTCATAGAAAAGGGCTACAAAGAGACCACTATGCTTGATATAATCAGAGAAGCAGGAGTCTCGGCGGGAACATTTCAGAATATTTTCCGTACCAAGGACGGAGTACTCACAGAACTCGTCAATGTCATGTTTGACAATCAGTTCAGCACCGCCGAAAGCATTGTTGGCGGAAGCAGCGATCCCGTGCTTCTGTATTCGGTTGAACTGGCGGTTCAGATGACTCTTGCGGAGCTGAATGAAAATCTCAGGCAGATATATGTCGAAGCTTATACGCAGCCGAAAATAAACGAATACATATGCCAAAAGACATCTTCCGAGCTTTATAAATTATTCGGCGGTATAATGCCGCAATATTCGGAGAGTGATTTCTACGAGTCGGATATCGGTAATGCCGGTATAATGCGTGCCTATATGGCTCGCCCGTGCGACAAGTATTTTACGCTCGAAAGAAAGCTCGAAAAACTTCTCAGGATGACTCTCAATTCATTTGATATCCCGAAAGATAAGCAGAATCAGGTTGTTGACTATGTCGATTCACTTGATATGCGCAGTATCGCAGACGGCGTGATGCAAAAGCTCTTCGAGACTCTTGCGATGAAATTCGATTTCAGCCTCGCCTGAACGATACCACTAATTTTGAATACCTCTGTTCTCATATCTCTTAGCAGTTGGACTGTCACCGTGAAAGCGGCGGCAGTCCTCTGCTTTTTGCGTATATAAAAAGCAGGCGGGAATTTATCTCGCCTGCTTTTGGTTTTACCAACCTGTTACATATCTGTTGAGCGTGTCTTCAATGCCGCCGGTGACGGAATTCTGGTCGTCTATAAGCCTGTCGCAGCCCACACGGAAGACCATAACTCTGCCCGCTCCGCTGAGCAGGGCATAGGCTGTCTTTTTTATCTCCGGCAAATGCACAGATGAGCAGATAAATAAGATTGACTGCCGCGCATGCGCATATTACGCCGAGAAGAGTTGGAACGAATTTGTCCCCGAGCGGATAGAGATCTGCTATCCAGCCGTATGTCCATGTCGCACTGCTCAAAAATACTGCGGCGCAGACGCTGAGTACAAAGCTCATGTAGGCGAAAGCGCGAGAATTTATCGCGCTTCCGACTTTTTTGAAAAATTTTATATCAGGATCCCTTTCGGTTCTTTTTATATCAATTGCAGTGTAACATACAGGTATATTTTGCTCAAGCGGCATTTAAATATAAAAAACTGCCCGACTGCACAGTTGTTGCACTATGCAGCCGGGCATTATAATTTTGTTATTTGCAGACGAGCTCGCCGTTTTCAACATCAACGGTTATGGTCGAATCCGCGTCAAGGTCGCCGGAGAGAATCTTTCTCGCAACGAGGGTCTCAAGGCTGCTCTGCAGATATCTGCGAAGCGGTCTTGCGCCGTAAACGGGATCGAATCCGCGGTCGATGATGAGCTCCTTGGCGGCGTCGGTAACCTCGAGTCCGAGGCTCTTGTCCGCAAGACGCTTCTTGAGGGAGTCGAGCATGATATCGATGATGCCCTTGAGGTTGTCTTTCGTCAACGGGCGGAAGAATATCGTCTCGTCAAGACGGTTGAGAAATTCGGGGCGGAAGCTGCGGCGCAGCTCGTTCATGACACCCTCGCGTGCCTCTTCGGAGATATTGCCGTTCTCGTCGATGCCGTCGAGCAGATACTGGCTACCGAGGTTCGATGTAAGGATAATTATCGTGTTCTTGAAGTCCACGGTGCGTCCTTGGCTGTCGGTTATACGACCGTCATCGAGCACCTGAAGCAGGATGTTGAATACATCCGGGTGCGCCTTTTCAATCTCGTCGAACAGCACGACAGAATAGGGCTTGCGGCGTACCGCCTCGGTCAGCTGACCGCCCTCATCGTATCCGACATATCCGGGCGGCGCTCCGATAAGACGGGAGACGGAGTATTTCTCCATGTATTCGGTCATATCAATACGAACCATGTTGTGCTCGTCGTCAAACAGGCAGTCTGCAAGAGCCTTCGCAAGCTCCGTCTTGCCGACGCCGGTGGGACCTAAGAACAGGAAGCTGCCGATAGGCTTGT
>OJMM01001641.1_pt1 | contig 12851 bp, 10 predicted proteins | sample 1597231 | NCBI WGS metagenome assembly OJMM01 (sample SAMEA2452128, study PRJEB22498) | human gut metagenome | reverse complement strand
GCCAGCAGCTGGCAGACAAATATCCCGAGATGCGCGACAACACCTGTGTCGCCATCCTTGGCGGCCATAGCGAGGAACTGGAGGGCAAGTTGCCCTTCCCGTCCATCTCGTTGGGATACGTGAGCGACGACCGTCGCATCGCCGATATTTATCGTTCGGCAGATGTCTTTGTGCTTCCCTCGCTTTCCGAGAATCTCCCCAATACCATCATGGAGGCGATGGCTTGCGGCTTGCCCAGCGTAGGTTTCAAGGTAGGCGGCATTCCCGAGATGATAGATCATCGCAAGAACGGTTATGTGGCCAACTATCGTGATGCAGCCGATCTGGCGGAAGGAATCCACTGGGTGCTCTTCGAAGCCGATGCCGACGAGGTGCGCAGCAACTGTCTGCACAAGGTGTCGTCCAGCTATTCGCAGCACGTCGTGGCACTCAAGTACATCGAAGTCTACAATCAGGCGATGGCCTATAAAAACTACCGTATATGATCAAATTCACCATCATTACCTGTACCTATAACGCAGAACGGGTGCTGCAGCGAACCCTTGACAGCGTGAAGAAACAAACCTATTGCAACATCGAGCACATCATCATGGACGGAGGCTCTTCCGACAAGACCCTGTCCATGGTAAGAGCCTACCAGCACAAGATAAGCAAGGGCGAGAATGCCCACGACATCGTTGTCGTGTCGGAGCCCGACCGAGGACTCTACGATGCGATGAACAAGTCGATAGACCGTGCCACGGGCGACTATTTAGTGTTTCTCAATGCAGGCGACGTGTTTCCATCTGCCGAAACATTGGAGTATGTAGCAGGTTGTGTAGGCGAGGGTGAGACATTGCCGGGAGTGCTCTATGGCGATACCGACATTGTAGATGCAACAGGGCACTTTCTGCATCATCGACGTTTGCAGCCACCTGCTCACCTGTCTTGGCGTTCGTTTCGTTGGGGTATGTTGGTTTGCCATCAGTCATTCTATGCCCGTACCGACTTGGCGAAAGACATCCATTACAACCTCGGTTATCGTTTCTCTGCCGATGTAGACTGGTGCATCCGCATCATGAAGGAGGCAGCGAGACGCCATCTGCCTTTGCGCAATGTAGGCGCCGTTATCACTCATTACCTTGACGGCGGTATGTCGGTGCAGAACCATCGTGCTTCTCTTCGCGAGCGCTTCGAGGTGATGCGCACCCATTACGGGCTGCTCACTACGCTCTTTGTTCATGCCTGGTTTGTGGTTCGTAGCATCTTCAAAAGATAAGAGTTTCCTTCGTGACAATTGATGCCGAAGTCATTCTGTGCTTTCCTTGGGTTATGAGCTTTTGAGCCTTCAGCTCGTACCTGAGCCATTGCGAAACTTGAGGTAATCATAGTTCTGTAGGTTTTAAATGATAGTTTAATACTTATCCCGAACTGGGGTATAAAAGGGAAAGTATAAGGCTAAAAATTAACAATATATAACACAAAAGAAGAAGAGTAACTCGTATTTAACTTCTATTATGTATACTTATTGTTATTATCCACGTATAGATTTGTATACATATACCAAACCACATCGTAAAGGCAAAATGTATAAATATGCATTATTGAAAAGCAGGAGTTTCCGGTGTAAAGAATGCAGTAAACAGATTTTACAAACCAGCATCTTCTTCTCGCTTTTCTCAGTTATCAATTTCACATAATGAAAGCCCCAATTTTATTTTACGAGTTTCTGAACTTCTGGAAGGAGGAAAGGTTTGATGTCCTTGAATGGCACAACGAACTCGATGATGCCCATGGCGTAAGGCCCAATTTCGTACTGCTGGTATTTGAAGCAGACACCCTCGGGAGTGAGGTAGGGAGCGTGAGCAGGAATGGGGATAAGTCCGTTCTCTCCGAGGAAGAGATAATTCTTGAGATTCTTTTCTGTCACCTCGCTGTCTTGAGGAGCAATATAGCTCACGATGCCCTTCTTGAGGATGGGTTGCAGTTCTTTTAGCTTCAGCGTGTCCACGGTCTCGGTCAGAGGCTTGCCAGTAGCTTTGTTGATATTGACATGATAGTCGACAGCCGATCCGTGTGCTCCTCCCAGATATGTGTAGCCAAGGACTGCATAGGTGAGATATTGCTCACACTCGTATGCTTTTTTGAGGCTCAGCTCGTTGTTGAATCTTGGAGCATATTCTGGCTTCTGTCCCGACATTCCTTCGTATACTTCTTTCTGCATGCTTACCAGGAAATCCATGTTGCATTTGCCATAGAAGTCGACGAGTTGCTGTGCCTTGTCCAGACTGCCGCTATAGTCGACAGTCTTCTTGTTGCCCTCTTCTGTACAGGTGGCGGTGAGGCTTAGCTGTGACAATTCGTGGGCAATAAACTTTCGTACAGCCATCGGCAGAGAGCCTTCGCCCTGCGGATAGTCGATGCAGAGGGTGTTGTAGACGGTGGAGTCTTGCTCTGAGTGATAAGAGAAGCTGTCTGTTACGAGTGTGTCGGCCTCTTCGACCGCTACAGAGTCAGCTGTCTTGGGGGTGCTTTTTGATTTGCATCCTGTGGCGGTTATGGCTATCGCCATCAATACTGCTAAAGCAAAAAAAATTTTTTTCATACCTTTGTTTCTTTTTGTGAAGATTAAGCCTGCGGGAATGCAGACCTGCAAGTTTGCATGTTCCCCGAGTGCAGCTTATCTTTTGCAAAATTACAATTTATAGGAATACAAAGCAAAGAATATGTGTTAAATTTTCTTCTTGCTTTATCCTTTACCGTCACTTACTTAAAACCGCTGTCTGACGGATAATAAAATCATTTTTTCTGCGTTATAAGTCTAAAGGTATTTTATTAAGACGATGATGGAAATCTTCATCTGTCAAATACAAATTCAAACTAAATCTATAAAGCAATGAGAAAACTAATCAACGCATTGACTATGACGGCAGCGATATTCATGCTCTCGACAGCAGCTCCTGCCGAAACTTATGCAGCTTCCCGTGTGAAACCCTGGACGAATGGGCGACTGGTGGTGACTGCTGATCATCGCTATCTGCAGTTTGAGAACGGACAGCCGTTCTTCCTTCTGGGAGATACAGGCTGGCTGTTGCCCGAACGTCTCGACCGTTCGGAAGCACAGTATTACCTTCAGAAATGCCGTGCGGCAGGCTTCAACACTGTCTTGGTGCAGGTGATGAACGGAACCCCTGCCTACAACATCTACGGACAACCCTCGCTGCCAGCTGGATGGGACTTGACGAAGGCCGATCCCGATGGTGTGTACAGCTATTGGGATCACATGGATTATATCATCAAACTGGCCGAACAGAATGGTATCTATATCGGTATGGTGGCCATCTGGGGCTCGCAGGTGAAGGCTGGCAATATCAATGCACGCCAAGCCAAGGCTTATGGCAGTTTCCTGGCCAACCGATACAAGGACTCGCCCAACATCATCTGGGTGATGGGTGGCGACATACAGGGTGATATTCATCCCGAGGTGTGGGAATCGTTGGCAAGTTCCATCAAGAGCATCGACCACAACCACCTGATGACGTATCATCCCCGTGGACGCTATACGTCTGCCAAATGGTGGAGCAAGGCGGGGTGGATAGACTTCCATGCTTTTCAGAGTGGACATCGCAAGTATGGGCAACGTATGGGCAATAAAGACTATCCCATACCCGACAACACCGAGGAAGACAACTGGATGTATGTGGACTCAACCTGGGCCTATAAGCCTATGAAGCCTGTGCTCGATGCAGAGCCCAGCTATGAGGATATCCCCAAAGGACTACACGACCCTTGTGAAGAGCGCTGGCAAGACTACGATGTGCGTCGCTATGCCTATTGGAGTGTTTTTGCCGGCTCTTGTGGTCACACCTATGGTCATAACGCCATCATGCAGATGCTGAAGCCTGGTTATCCCACGAGTTATGGCATCAGCGGCTCGGAGAAAACTTGGTATCAGGCTCTTGATGACCCTGGCTTCAATCAGATGAAGCATCTCAAGAACCTGATGCTCACCATGCCTTATTTCGAGCGGGTGCCCGACCGGAGCATCATTGTGGGCAGGAATGGCGAACGCTATAACCGTCTGCTTGCCACCCGTGGCAAGGATTACCTGATGGTGTACAACTACAACTGTGTGCCCATGAAGATAGACCTTGGCAAGGTGTCGGGTGATAGGAAGAATGTGTGGTGGATGGATGCTGCCACAGGCTGTCTCGACTATATCGGCGAGTTCGACAGCCGCATCGTAACCTTTGCCCCACAGAAGGGAGTACGAGGTGTGAGCGACGGCGTGTTCATTGCCATCGACAGCAGCAAGCATTATCTTGCCAAGGACCAGAAACAGATTGCTGACCAGAGCCTGGAAGGCAAGCCGAAAGACCTGAACGAGTAGGTAACTCAGAGAATACATGATTTTTTTATCTTTTTTAATCTCTTATCTTTTCCGTTTTCACAAAAATAAGCTATCTTTGCCGCCCAATTATACAAAAACATGAATGTTATGATGGATGAGAAACAGAGATTAAGAGCAGTTTACAAGGTAACAATAGCAGGCAGCATCATCAATGTGCTGTTGCTTGTGCTGAAGTTTGCCGCAGGCATCTTGGGGCATTCTGCCGCCATGATAGCCGATGCCATCCATTCGCTCACCGATTTCGCTACCGATGTGGTGGTACTGGTATTCGTAAAACTGGGCAATAAGCCGAAGGATAAAGACCATGATTATGGGCATGGCAAATACGAGACGCTTGCCACAGCCATCATCGGCATTTCGCTCTTCGTGGTGGGTGTGATGATCTGTTATTCTGGCGTAACCAAGACCTATCGTGCCATCTGCGGCGAGACATTGCAGCAGCCGGGCGTTGTAGCCTTGATTGCTGCCATCGTAAGTATCGTGATGAAGGAGTGGGCTTATCAGTTTACGGTAAAAGCCGGAAAGAAATATCATTCCGAGGCAGTTGTGGCGAATGCCTGGCATCATCGCAGCGATGCTTTATCAAGTATCGGAACGATGTTCGGTATAGGCGGCGCCATTATTCTGGGAGAAAAGTGGGCGGTGCTCGATCCGCTGGCTGCCATCATCGTGAGTGCCTTCATCATCAAGGCCGCCTGGGGACTGGTGATGCAGTCTGTGAAAGAACTGACGGATGCCAGTCTTCCGGAAATGGAGGAAGATGAAATCCTGAAGATTGCAAACGAAGAGCAGGGAGTGGGAGAGATTCATAACCTGCGTACCCGTCGCATCGGAAACAAGATTGCGATAGAAATGCATGTCCGCATGCCGGGTTCTCTTTCGCTTTATAAGGCGCATGAGCATGCTACTCATATAGAAACAAAACTGAAGCAGCACTTCGGCGCAGATACCCATGTGGGAATCCATCTCGAACCGATAAAAGTGAACGGAAAATATCAGAAACCGGAATAAAAGTAGGTAGAATTGTTCGTTATAATTGTCGGAAAGTAGGCCTGAAAAGGTGTTTTCCGAAAATTATAGCTTTATATTTGTCGGAAAACGGGTTAAAAAATGTATTTTCCGACAATTATACGAACTCCGACTAAAAATAGTTACTATGTATGGAGTAGTGCATAATGCTTATTGAAACCGCGTCTGGGTGAGGTGGTAGCAGATGAGCTATTTTTGTGAAAAGTTGTAAAAATGGGCGATTGTTTACCCATATCTCATAAAAAATCATAGATATGGGTAAATAATCGCCTTTTTTTCTTGTTTTGATAAAAAAATATAATATATTTGCACTTGGTTTTAAAAAGGAGAAATATGGCATCTGAAAACATGTTAGTTGGTAGAGAACGGGAGTGTAATGAGTTGCGAAGGGTTATGGAATCTGACCGTTCGGAATTTGTGATAGTATATGGACGGCGAAGAGTCGGTAAAACATTCCTCGTTGACCAATACTATCAGGGAAAGTATGACTTTACCTTTGTGGGGGGACATAATCTTTCTCGCCAAAGACAACTTACCAATTTTGCTAAAGCCCTAAAGAAATATTCCGGGGTAAAACGTGAGAAGTTTGCTGATTGGTTTGATGCCTTTGATGCATTGGAAGAATATCTTGAATCACAAGATGAGAATAGAAAGAAAGTAGTTTTTATCGATGAGATGCCTTGGATAGACACTCAAAAGTCTGACTTCGTGTCTGCTTTGGAGAACTTTTGGAATGGTTGGGCTGCTCGTCGTAGCGACATTGTGTTTATTGCCAGTGGTTCAGCTACATCTTGGATGGTTGATAATCTGATAGAGAACCAGGGTGGACTGCATGCTCGAATCACGAGCAGCATTTACATCCGTCCGTTTACGCTTAAAGAAACAGAAGAATACTTGCAGAGGAAATATTGCAAGTGGGATAGATATCAGATATTGCAATGCTACATGGTGTTTGGTGGAATTCCGTTTTATTTGAGCTTGATTAATCCACAAGATAGTTTAGTGCAAAATGTGGATAGAATGTTCTTTTCGCATAGTGCCATCATGAGGAGCGAGTTCGACGAATTATATAATGCATTGTTTAGTAATGCAGAGTTATATATCAATGTAGTAAAGGCTTTGGCAAATCATCATGGAGGGATGTCCAGAGCAGAGATAGTTAAGGCTGTGGGTGTGAATGGTGGTACTCTTTCGCGGGTGTTGACAAACCTTGAGCGATGTGACTTTATCTCTCGGAGCCACAATTTCGGGTGTAAGACGAGAGAGGCTAATTATCGCTTGATAGATTTCTATACCTTATTCTATTATAAGTTCATAGCTCAAGATACGTCTGGCGATGATTTGTGGTGGAGCCATAATTTTGAGTCTCGTTTGGTATCTACTTGGCAAGGATTAACTTTTGAAATAGTGTGTCTGGTGCATACGGATGCCATCAAGAAGGCACTTGGCATTTTGGGAATGGCAACGGAAGTTTCTTCGTGGCGTAAAACGGGGAATGATAAACAAAAAGGTGGACAGATAGATTTGGTTATCAAGCGAGCCGACCGTATCATCCATTTATGTGAAATGAAATTCAGTAAATCGGAATATCATATCACGGAATCTTATGAGCAACAATTGCGAGAACGCATGGAGTTGTTCAGAATGGCGACCAAGACCAAGTTCTCGCTTGTCAATACATTCGTCACAACTTATGGCGTGGCAGATGGCAAGCATCATAGCATCGTGCATAGTGAGATAACGATGGAGCAGCTGTTTGGATAAAGATGTGCCAGAATAGCTTGTTTTCCGATAAAAAAGGAACGAGCCTTGAAGTAACTGATGAAAAGTTCGCTTCAAGGCTCGTTTTTATTATATTGCCAGTTTATTACCAACCGAGGTTGACACTGGCACCAGCCATGATCCACAGCCCAGGCTGTTTGATGGCAGCGAGGTCGTAGTAGCGATGGCAAGTGATATTGTCGGCCTTCACGTAGATGCTATATTTCTTCTCATCCCACATCAGCTTGCAATCCACCTTGGTGTAGGGAGAGTAACCATTCATGCGTTGTTGCCAGCGCACCGCCCATGAAGCAGAAAGCTTTTTCCATATCTGATGATCCAAGCCGAAGACAGCTTTGTGCTTGAGATATTCCAAGGCATAGAGCGACTTGAGAATGTCGGCATCGGTTTTATGATCCTGGTAGATATAGGCATATCCCACCTTGATGCGTGTGATGAAGCAGTTGTGTATGAGCTCTCTCATGTAGATAGTAGCATCGAGGTTATAGCCCATGTTGTTGAGTTTTCCGATATTCATCACGTGATATTTGCTGTCGGCGAGTTCGGTTTCTGAAGTCTGTACCCAGTCTATCATGTTGGTGCCGTGTGCATAGAATCCGCTTATCGTAGCAGCCAACCCCTTCTGTCGGTACTGTGCACCTATCTTGAAAGTAGAGTTTTTCTCAGGGCTTAGTGTGATGTCGCCTTGTTGCACCACATTACTGATATATAGATCGGTGTAGGTAGGCATACGCAGAGCCTTGTTCCAGGAAGCAAAGAACTTCCAGTTGTTGTTAGGTCTATAGCTCATGTCTACGCCAGGATAGAAACGGAAGTCGTTGTCAAGTCCTGTGTTCTTATTGGCGAGGACACCTGCCGAGAGTGTGAAACCTCCGAAGATGAAGTTGTGCTCCAGCATGATGTTGGTATTGGTTCGCTCACCCTTGCGTGTGTACTGTCGGTCGGAGCCATGTATGTTCTTATAGTCTTCTGCAGCCAGTTCTTCGCCGAGGGCAGTAGAGTAGATGCGCTCCTTGCTGATATCGAACGCTACGGCAGTCTTACCTAACATCCATGCTATGTTGGCGTTGAGTCCGCCTCCATAGACATCCAGGTCGTGGTAGTTCTCGCCCGCAGCAGCTCCCGCTTTGCCGCGTGTCAGCTGATAGTGGTCCTTGAAGTTGTTGTAATAGAACTGTGGCGCGATTTCCCATGTTCTGCCTGGGTCGTGCAGGTTGAGGTTGATCGATGCCATGGTGTGGTCGGTCTTCTCATACTGGTTGTTGAACTTGGCGCTGTAGAATGTGTTGGCTCCGTAGCTCTGTTGGGCATATCCCACCTGTGCGTTGATATCGAAGCGTTGGTTGTAGCTCAGGTTGACTTGTCCGAAGGCTTGTCCTTTCTCAAAGTCGCTGTTTTCAGTGCCACCATCCGAGCGCTTGTAGCCACCGCTGGCAGAGTAGGCGTGTGTCCACTTACCTGTGGTGAATGAAGACTGTAGGCGTCCCTGTGTAGCAAAGCTGCCAAACGATCCACCCTCTACGAGTGCTGCCACTCCATCGTTTTGCGCTTTTCGAGTCACGATGTTGATGGCGCCATTGAAGGCTGATGTTCCGAAAATGCGAGAAGCAGCACCCTCGAGCACTTCGATGTGATCGATGTCGGCAAGTGCAACAGGGAAGTCGGAAGCATTGTGACCCGTCTGAGGATTGGAGATGTTGACGCCATTCAGGAGAATGGTAATCTGGTCGAAGGTTCCACCGTTGATGGAGATATCCGTCTGTACACCAAAGCCACCGCGCTGACGGACATCCACGCCAGTAGCTAATTTCAAAACATCATTGATGGTCTGCGCAGCCGCACGATGAATATCGTCGCGGGTAATGACAGACACAATCTTGGGAGACTGCTCAACAGTCATCGGAGCACGTGAGCCGGTAACGTTCACCGCGTCGAGCTCGTAAGCCTTTCCTCCCTTATACAGGGTAGAGTCGGCCTTTACGCCCTCTGTGCTGATGCCTTCAGCCTTGGCATGGCTGAGTGTGGCAACGCTGAGTGCGCCTACGAGCACCTCTTTTCCCAAAACGGAGAAAAGAGCATAGCCCTTGTTGGAGAAGCGGTTGAACTTCAGGCTGTTGTGCTTGTTAAAAATTGATTTGTACATTAAAAATGAATGTATAAAATGATTAAAAAAATAAGCCTTTGGCTGTTTTGCCATGGGCTTTCGGCCTGCAAAGGTACTGCAAAAATCTGATTAAGCGAAGATATGGAGACTTTATTTTTCATTCTTGAGTGTGATTTTTTTACTGAAAACGAAGACAATACAAAAAAAACTCTATTCCTTACAATTATACGCAGTTTTTTTATTATCTTTGCAGAAGATATCCTGCGCTCGGCAATTTGAAAGCAAGCTTTCATTGCGCTCGCTTGCGGTATCTTTGCACTCAACTTTCGCAAGTAAGCTCCACACGCCCTGAAGGGGCAGAAGCTCATAGCCCAGGGCAGCGCCCTGGGTAATCAGGAACGCAAACCTATCGCCCTGTAAGGGCAAAAGCTTTTAAACTTCAGGCAAAACATAAAGCTTTTGCCCTTACAGGGCGCCTTGCCGATTGCTATTATACCCAGGGCGCTGCCCTGGGCTATGGGCTTCTGCCCTTTCAGGGCGTGCTGCTATGAGCTTCTGCCCTTTACTTTGCTTTACCCTTCGGCCAGCGATTTTCAATTCCGTTACGCGCCGGTGACCGTTGGTTCAGGGTGTGCTGCCATGGGTTATAGGCTTCTGCCCCTTCTGGGCGTGCTTGAACCAGATGCGAAACTTGCAGCAGTAACTCAACTTTCGCAAATGTGAAGGCTCTGCTGATGACACAACATAAAGGTGAGTTTCACCTTATTAAATATAATATAGATATGAAACAGATAGACATTAAGCAAATCAACGACAATGTTTTTGAGACGATAGGGAAGGAGTGGATTCTTGTGGCTGCAGGCAACAAGGACAAGTTCAACATGATGACAGCTTCCTGGGGTTGCCTGGGCTGGCTGTGGAACAAGCCCGTGGCAGTGGTGTTCATTCGTCCCGAGCGCTTCACACACGAGCTCATAGAGGCCAACGACACCATGACACTTTCTTTCTTGGGACATAGCGAGGAAGCACGCAAGATATACAACTTCTGCGGTTCAAAGAGCGGACGCGACCTCGAAAAGTGTGAGGCCACAGGACTCAAGCCCGTCGTCTTGGAGGGTGGCAGTATCGGTTTCGAACAGGCCCGACTCACCTTGGAGTGCAGAAAACTCTATAAGGACAGTATGTCGGCAGAAAAGTTTATCGACAAAGACCTTCTGCAGTGGTATGGCGCCAAGGGCGGCTTCCACGATGTGTATGTGGTGGAAATCACTCATGCCTACGCAGAGTAAAACTATCAAGAAGACTCATTCTCTCTTAGCAACATAACAAACGCATTTGAATTATGGCACAAGGACAAACAGCAGTAAAAGAACGTCAGGATCTTGAGATCAAGAAGCCTAAACGTTATCAGGTACTTCTACACAACGACGACGTCACACCGATGGAATTTGTCGTCGACATTCTGTACACATGCTTCTTCAAGGCCGCCGAGGAATCCAATGCCATCATGCTCAAGGCCCATCGCGAGGGGAAAGCCTCGGTAGGCATCTACAGCTATGACGTGGCAAAGAGCAAGGTGGAGAAGGCGAGGAGGAAGATAGACAAGGCAAAGTATCCTCTCGAATTTACCATTGAGCCTGTGTGAAAAATTGATTTTGCAAAGTTGAGTAAAAAATAAGTATAGCTATGGAATTATTCCCAGGACTTACCCAATCCATGTCCTTCTTCTTTTGCAAGGCTATGGACAATGTAGTCTCATACCATCACGAGTTTCTCATGCCCGAGCATCTGCTGTTGAGCGTCATCGACCATCCCGAGGTTGTTCGTATCATGCGCCGGATGAAGATCGACCAAAAGTCCATGCGTCAGGAACTCGACGCGTGGCTTAAGCAGCAGGAGCGCATTCCCAAAGAATTCTCTCATGTGAAGCCCGAGCCTTCGGTGCTTTTCAAGGCGATGCACAGCTCTGCCTATCTGGTCAACCTGGCTGGCGGAGCAGGTGTTAAGCTCAATGTGACTCATTTCCTCACAGCCATGCTGACTCTTCCCTATACAGAGGCTCCCTTTCTCATCGACAAGTACATCGGTGAGCAGGGCGAGAAGTTCACCCGACTCGTAGGTGAAAAGTTTCCCGATGAGGAAGATCCGGAAATGAAAGAGCTTAGCAAATTCTCTCCCCTGTTGGCGAACGAGAGTGAAGGCGGCCTCAGTGATGAAGAGTTGATGAACGAGATGAGGGCATTTATAGAAAGCGGAAGCTCCGACTTCGATGATGATGACGAAGACGGTGATGACGGCGACTTCTGGTATGATGACGATGATGACAACGATGAAGACGATGGCATCGACAACGATGAGTATGACGACCCTGAAGGTTGGCAGACCGGAAAACGCCATCCCTCCGACTGGCATAAGCTCGTCACCTGCATCTCCGACAAGGTAGACCAGCACAATCCGCTTATCGGCCGCGAGAAAGAACTCGACCGCACCATACAGGTGCTCTGCCGTGCCGAGAAAAACAATCCGCTGCACGTGGGCGAGCCTGGTGTGGGAAAGACAGCCCTCGTCTTCGGACTTGCCAAACTCATCAACGAGAATCAGGTGCCCGACCGCCTCAAGGGAGCCCGCATCTACGGCATGGACATCGGACAGATGCTTGCCGGATCGCAGTATCGTGGCGACTTCGAGAAACGCATCAAGATGGTGATGGACGGAGCTGCCAAGGAGGGCAATGTCATCATCTATATCGACGAGATTCACAACATGATAGGAGCCGGAAGAGGATCGGATGGCGGACCTGATGCTTCCAACATGCTCAAGCAGTATCTCGAGGCTGGCGACATCCGCTTCATTGGTTCCACCACCTACGAGGAGCATTTTTCCTTTGGTATCTCCTGCAAATGCTTTGTTATGAATCCATTCTGTCAGATTATAGATAACATCTTCTTGGGAAAGACCGGCTTTTTCCAGCTTTTGAGAACTTAATTTTACTTCCCCAGCAATATCGTCAAAGACATCTGTCATTTCTGAAAAAATGGTTTCTATGTATCTATAGTATTGAAGCACATGATTTCGCACATCATTCATTAACAACGCATCGCTGATTTTTTGATCTATTCTCAGTGCAGCATATTCAAGCTGCGGAAGCACGTCAGAAGGATTTATTGAAATCAACCCCTCTATTGCTGCTCTTATTTCTGCTTCTAATTCGATTCTATTAATTGCATTAATAGCCTTGTACTGTTTACTGGTAACTTGCTTTATCTCATAGAGTTTCTTATATTCATCAACCATAGGACTCATAAGATAGTTTTCAGAGGCCTCTTGGCTTAATGCAATTAGGTTTTCCGGTGCGTCTAAATTCTTAGGTCTTGGATATACAGCATTAAATGTTGCAGCAAGTTCTGATGGCAAATCATCAGGAAATATCTGAGTAATCTCGTATTTTTTCTTAGGAATACCTTTTACTTCTTCCACTAATTTTTCATGAGTAAGCGGGCATTCATAATTCACCTCTGCTAACAATGGTGCATCCTGGTATTCAAC
>OJMM01001632.1_pt1 | contig 12902 bp, 10 predicted proteins | sample 1597231 | NCBI WGS metagenome assembly OJMM01 (sample SAMEA2452128, study PRJEB22498) | human gut metagenome | reverse complement strand
CGCTGCGCAGTGTGCGGCAGCGGCTCGCTCGCATTTCACGAATGCACGAAAAACGGAACAGCGCTATTTACTTATTTGCTTTCTTGTCTGCAGCCTTGACACGGTCACGATATGACATGACTTTCTCGATGGAAGCACAGACCTGCTTATACTGAGCCTTGGTCTCCTCCAAATGCTGCTTTCCGGTCTCTGTCAGGTGGTAGTATACACGAAAACGCTTTCCGACTACCTGAACCTTACGTTCCTCCAGAAATCCGTTCTTCTTCAAACGGTAGAGCGTTGGGTACATCGTTGCTTCATTCAGCTGATACTCGCCCTCGCTCTGCTTCTCAAGATCCTGCGAAAGCTGGTAGCCATACTTGTCTTCTTCTTCCAGCAAATGCAAAAGGATCATTTCAATTGTTCCACGCTTTAAGTTATCTCTTATACTCATCTCTACTCTACACAACCGATCTTTGATATTTGATATCCTCCCACATGGTATCACTTACATTATAACACAAATTTAAAAAAAATGCTGGATATCAGTAAAAGAATTTAGTAAATATTTACATTTTTAAGATTTTCCGCCAAAATTGGCTGGAGAATCATGGATCCAACAAGTAAAGTGACCACACATGCAACGGCTATGCCACACAAAATTCTCTTCTGGCGATGCTGGGAAAGAGGATGCTTCAGCGTTTCATCGACAAAATGTTCATAGATCACCCGATAATCTGCATCCGGTTCATCCTCTGCATATTGAAGCATATCGCTGTAGAGCATGAACTGCGCCTGTTTCAGAACTTCTGCGTCAACACGTTCCGTGGTGTCGGAAAATGTCTGTTTTGTAATGTCACGGCTGAGCTGTTTCAGTCGATAGGATAATAGAAATGAACGCATAAGTTACTCCTCTCCTAGCTCAATACTCCTGTCTTGCTGCAGGAGAGCTGCAAATTAACTGTTTTGGATGCGGTAGACAGTTTTAAATGATATGTAGCCTTACCATATGCGGTGTTGCCGCTTTCCCAGTGGGAACCTCCGCTATAGGACCATGAGTTTTTGTAGATGGCAATCTCATGAGAAGAATCCGTGCAGGAAACCAATGTGGTTCCATCGTACTTAAAGGTGCCGTGAAGCGTGTAGGTCCAGCAAAGAACATCGTTTGCATTGTAGTAGCTGTATTTCTTCTGTCCGGACTTTGTATGTGTTTTGGCAATGGTTGCGATATCAGATATCGTCTCCGATGTCGTGACCACGCAGTAGCCGCCATCGTCCAGAGCGATCGTCTCCTGTGCGATAACATTCGTCCGGGCGGATGCAGTCCCTGTCGGAATCAGAGCTGTTGCTGTTAAACAAAGTGCCATTGTCAGTGCGGAAAGTGCTTTAAAAAATTTTTTCATAATGTGAACCTCCTATTCGTTCAGATAGAAAACTGGTGTCGAGGAAGGAGTTTCAATGGTTGAATCAGAATTGTCCTGAAGTTCAATTTCGGCATGACCTTTGGTATCGGAAAGTTGGCGCAATCCCAGACGGACAAAGATTCCAAGTGCCAGAATACTCACTGCACAAATGGCAGCTACCGCTATTCGTATTACATTTCTTTTCCGTTGGGCGTGACTTTCGCTGCGCATCAGCTCCTGTTGCTTCTTAAGCTCCTCTGGATCTCCGAAACGTGCATAGATCTCTGACGCATCCGCAGCCGGGTGCTCTTTCAGATAACAGTCCAAAGAATCACTCATGTCTTCGAGAAACTGGTCAATGCGATCGCGGTCTCCGGAGTAATACTCCCGCAATTGCTGTAGATATTGTTCCCGATCAAAAGAGTCCATCAAAATACCTCCTCCTCATTCGTTACAAAATTATCATAACCAAAATAATTTTATTTTGCAAATGCATTAGCAACAAAACCATTAATTATAATAATTTTCTAAATATATAAAGTATTCACAAAAATTTAGTTTATTTTATTAAAATATTATAAACTATGCTTGATTTTATCAAATAAATAATTTTCGTGCAAGAGCACTTTTGAGATAATAACACGGCAGTATTCCTAATCGGAGTGCATACACGCCTGAGCGGAATGTAAATGAAAGCATAACACAAGTATAATTTAAAAGATAGTTGAAATAATGATTGCATAATGTAATGGAGCAATCGCTGACATTTGCCGGGACAGATTTTTGAATTCGGTATTATATAGTATAGAAGGTGTTTGTATGGCTTTGAGTAATAAAGAGATTGGGGCGAGGATACGGAATGTCCGTCGGGAATGCGGGCTGACGCAGGATCGTTTTGCGGAGAAGTTTCATGTTACCCAGCAGACTCTGAGTCGTTACGAGAGCGGAAAGATTGCCGTTCCCAATGATACACTCGAGGATATTGCCAAAGAGACAGGTATTTCCGTGGGATATTTTCTTGGTGTGGATTCTGTAGATTTTAGCGATGATGAGCTGTTGCTTGTGGAGTTTTACCGCAGGTCCGATGACAGACTCCGCAGAAAGATTCTGGAGGTTGTGAGGATCATGACATCCGATATTTCCGGGAAGGAATCAGAATCATAGGAAAGTGGATTTTTGAGTTAAAAATTGTGGATTGACGGTTGACAAGCGACCAAAAGGATACTAATATAAAGTCGTAGTGAAAAACTGTGACGGAGACAGTACCTTATTTGGAAACGCTTCAGTGAGTCCGGGATAGTGCGAACCGGATGCATAGAGCTTGCTCTTAGATAGATGAGGGAAAATCACTCCCGAGTTGCAGACTGGAACATTGTTTTATCAGTACAGTCTGACGGATCCCGCCGTTATAGGGGGATGTATCGAGTCGTTTGAGATTCCGTACAGATAAATAGGTGGTTATGAATGGCAAGGTGTTCATCCTGTTTAGGGTGGATGCTTTTTTTTATTTATAAGAAACCTCGTTTCAGGCGTTATTTCTTATAAGTAAACAAGATTTAAGGAGGAAAACATATGTATCAGAAAGTTTCACCGGATATGAATTTTGTCGACCGGGAAAAAAACGTCGGAAAGTTCTGGCGTAATCAGCAGATCTTTGAAAAGTCCATGAAAGCAAGAGAGGGCAAGCCTGTCTACACATTTTATGATGGACCGCCAACCGCAAACGGAAAGCCGCATATCGGTCATGTGCTGACCCGTGTTATCAAGGATATGATTCCACGTTACAAGACGATGAAGGGATATATGGTACCTCGTAAGGCTGGATGGGACACACACGGACTCCCTGTTGAGTTAGAGGTTGAGAAGATGCTCGGTCTTGATGGTAAGGAGCAGATCGAAGAGTACGGTATGGAGCCTTTCATTAAGAAATGTAAGGAATCTGTCTGGAAATACAAGGGTATGTGGGAGGATTTCTCCGGCACGGTTGGTTTCTGGGCTGATATGGAGAATCCATATGTTACCTATGATGATAATTTTATCGAGTCTGAGTGGTGGGCACTGAAGGAGATCTGGAATAAGAAGCTTCTTTATAAGGGCTTTAAGATCGTGCCTTATTGTCCAAGATGTGGTACACCACTTTCCTCACAGGAGGTTGCCCAGGGCTATAAGCTCGTCAAGGAGCGTTCTGCGATCGTTCGTTTTAAGGTTGTTGGAGAGGATGCTTATTTCCTGGCATGGACCACGACTCCATGGACACTGCCGTCTAACGTGGCTCTCTGTGTGAACCCGGATGATACTTATATTAAGGTAAAGGCTGCAGACGGATATACCTACTATCTGGCAGAGGCACTTGCCGATAATGTCCTCGGCGGACTGGCACAGGAAGAAGGTGCTAAGGCTTACGAGGTGCTTGAGACTTATAAGGGAATTGATCTTGAGAATAAAGAGTATGAGCCTCTTTATGAGTGCGCAAAGGAATGTGCAGACAAGCAGCACAAGAAGGGCTTTTTCGTAACCTGCGATTCCTATGTTACGATGTCAGATGGTACCGGTATCGTTCATATTGCTCCTGCATTTGGTGAGGACGATGCGAATGTTGGACGTAAGTACGACCTGCCGTTTGTACAGTTTGTAACCGGCAAGGGTGAGATGAGCGAGGAGACTCCGTTTGCAGGTCTTTTCGTAAAGAAAGCAGATCCGGAGGTGTTAAAAGATCTCGATGCATCTGGCAAGCTGTTTGCTGCACCGAAGTTTGAACATGATTATCCTCACTGCTGGCGCTGCGATACTCCACTGATCTATTATGCGCGTGAGTCATGGTTCATTAAGATGACAGAGGTTCGCGATGATCTTGTCCGCAATAACAATACCGTAAACTGGATTCCTGAGTCCATCGGTACCGGTCGTTTTGGTAACTGGCTCGAGAATATTCAGGATTGGGGTATTTCCAGAAACCGTTACTGGGGTACACCATTAAATATCTGGGAGTGCGAGGGCTGTGGCAGACAGGAATCCATCGGAAGCCGTGCTGAGCTGGCTGAGAGAAGCGGTAATCCGGAGGATGCAAAGGTTGAGCTTCATCGTCCTTATATTGATGCCGTGACATTTACCTGTCCGGACTGTGGCAAGACGATGCACCGTGTACCGGAGGTTATCGACTGCTGGTTCGATTCCGGAGCAATGCCGTTTGCACAGCATCATTATCCATTTGAGAACAAGGATCTGTTCGAGCAGCAGTTCCCGGCACAGTTCATCTCTGAGGCTGTGGATCAGACAAGAGGCTGGTTCTATTCGCTGATGGCTGAGTCAACACTCCTGTTTAACAAGGCTCCATATGAAAATGTTATCGTTCTGGGTCATGTTCAGGATGAGAACGGTCAGAAGATGAGTAAGTCCAAGGGGAATGCGGTTGATCCGTTTGATGCACTGGACAAGTACGGTGCAGATGCGATCCGCTGGTATTTCTATATCAACAGTGCGCCATGGCTGCCAAATCGTTTCCATGGCAAGGCAGTGCAGGAAGGACAGCGTAAGTTCATGGGTACTCTGTGGAATACCTATGCATTCTTCGTTTTGTATGCGAACATTGATGAGTTTGATGCAACAAAATATACATTAGATTACGATAAGCTTTCCGTTATGGATAAGTGGCTTCTGTCCCGTCTGAACAGTACGGTAAAGGCAGTGGACGAGAATCTGGCGGCATATCGTATTCCGGAGACAGCAAGAGCATTGCAGGAGTTTGTCGATGAGATGAGTAACTGGTATGTTCGCCGCTGCCGTGAGCGTTTCTGGGCAAAGGGCATGGAGCAGGATAAGATCAATGCATATATGACACTTTATACTGCCCTGGTAACGATCTCCAAGGCTGCCGCTCCGATGATCCCATTTATGACAGAGGACATTTACCGCAATCTGGTATGCTCTATTGATCCAAGCGCGCCGGAGAGTGTACATCTTTGTGATTTCCCTGAGGTGGATGAGGCTCATATCGACAAGCAGCTTGAGGCTGATATGGAGGTTGTGCTTGAGGCTGTTGTGATCGGTCGTGCCTGCAGAAACACCGCAAATATCAAGAACAGACAGCCAATCGGCAAGATGTATATCAAGGCAGGTAAGGAACTGAGTGATTTTTATGTAAATATCATCCGTGACGAGCTGAATGTTAAAGAGGCTGAGCTTACTGATGATGTCAGCAAGCTTACCACCTACAGCTTTAAGCCGCAGCTTAAGACACTGGGACGCCGTTTTGGCAAGAAGATCAATGATGTAAGACAGATCCTTGCAGAGCTGGACGGACAGGCTGCAATGGCAGAGCTGAATGAGAAGGGGACATTAACGATTCAGGTAGACGGTCAGGATGAGGCACTTGAGAAGGATGACCTTCTGATCGAGGCTGCCCAGATGGAGGGGTATGTATCTGACACAGACCGCGGAATCACGGTTGTTCTTGACACCAACCTGACACCGGAGCTTCTGGAGGAAGGCTTTGTACGTGAGATCATCAGTAAGGTTCAGACTATGCGTAAGGATGCAGGCTTTGAGGTGATGGATCACATCAGAGTCAGCATGCAGGATAATGACAAGGTTCAGCAGGTGATCAGCAGCAATGAAGCTCAGATTAAGTCTGAGGTTCTGGCTGACGAGGTTGCTTATAACGGTGCGAAGGGCTTTACAAAGGAGTGGAGCATCAACGGTGAGAAAGTAACGCTTGGTGTCGAGAAACTTTCCTAGAAAGATCAAAAGGAATGGAGATAGTGTGAAAAATACTGCCGATGCATTATTTTTCACACGGCTATTTGTGCCGCAGGCGTCACAAAGTAGCCCTGATTGCAGATTCAAATTTGATATTTGAATTGCGATTCCTTCGACGACAAGCGTCTGCGGAATGGAGATTAATATGAAAAAAATGAAGAGAACGATATTATCATGGATTCTTGTGCTTGCCATGATACTGTCCGGTGTGGCTCTGCCACAGGGGCAGCAGGTGAAGGCGGCGGGTACGTCGTATGACCTGAGCGTATCAGAGGGGGCAAGCCCGCTTACGCTTGCAAAGAATCAGTGGGGCGATGATTACATTGCGGATATCCTGTTTCAGGTTCCGGATGTGATCGCCGACAAGAGTAAGGTGCAGGCGGCAAAGCCGGTCGTGCAGGTGACGATGAAGATCAACAGCATCAGCAGTGACACCGGTTCGATCCATGCGATGCTCTATACACAGGACAGCAGCTATAACTGGAACAACAGTAAAGCTGTGGACGTGTCCGAGGGCAAGGAGATTACGGTAAGCTATGATCTTTCTTCCATGTCATGGAAGGAAACAACGCTGGCAAAGCTCGGTATTCGTTTTGCAGATGATGCAGTGAATACATCAAGTATTTCCTATACGATCACCTCTGCAACCGTGACGGTGAACAGCTCGGACAGCGGTTCTGCCGGCGGAAGTGAGGGCGGCACGACAGCGGACGGTCTTGATGCCGGTGCCAGAGAGGATGCATCGCGGTATTCGGCAGAGGTAACGCAGCATCCGCATGACCAGTGGTATTCTGAGTACACCTTCTCGATCACGAATCATACCTCATCTGCTGTATCCAAGGTTCAGATGGTGCTTCCGACCAGCGCGGAGCCGGAGAACTTCCAGAGCTTTGAGTCCATCAATGTTGTTTACAATAAGACGGTTGGCGGACTGATCGTATATTATGCCGGGGAGATCGGTGCGGGAGCAACCGTAACGATCGGCGGTAAGGTCGGCTTCAAGCCATCCTCTGTTACTCTCGGAACGCCATATGTGCGTGCCGTAAACTGCAATCCGCCAAAGGGTGAGGGAACCTCAGGCGGTGAGTTGAAATATACCTTAACCGGTCAGCTGAAGGATACGCCGTATGCGGAGACGCCGGTTGGAAAGCACGGAAGACTTCATCTCGCAAAGGTGGACGGCTACGGTAATGCGCCGGTGATCGTGGATCAGTACGGCAAGCCGTTCCAGATGCGTGGAGCCAGTACCCATGGTGTGCAGTGGTTCCCGGAATATATCAATAAGGGAGCGATGCAGACGCTCCGTGATGAGTGGGGCGTGAACCTGCTGCGTATGGCGTGCTATGTCACTCAGTACAATGGTTATACCAACGGCGGTCAGAGCCTGATCGACTCCAAGATCATTGAGGGCGTACAGGCGGCGAAGGAGCTTGGCATGTATGTGATCGTGGACTGGCATATCCATGAGGAGAATCCACATACCACAAAGACTGTGGCAGAGCAGTTCTTCAAGAAGTATGCGACGCTGTACAAGGATTACGATAACGTGATCTTTGAGATCTGCAACGAGCCGACCGGCGTGCAGTGGTATACCGGCGGCAATGATCTTTATTCCTATTGTAAAGATATCGCAGGCATTATCCGTGACTGCGGAAGCAAGGCACTGATCGTCTGCGGAACCAATAACTGGTCGCAGGATGTTGAGGATGTGGCGAAGAAGCCGCTCAAGGATGACGGCTTTGAGGATATCATGTACACATTCCATTTCTACTCCGGAACGCATTATGAGGACAAGCGTCAGAAGGTGCGGACCGCGGTAGCGGCAGGAACACCGATCTTTGTCACCGAGTTTGGCATCTGTGATGCCAGCGGAAACGGTGGCTATGACACGGCAAATGCAGACGAATGGATTGAATTTCTGGATTCGATGAATATCAGTTATGCCTGCTGGAGCTTCTGCAATAAGGGTGAGTCCGCTTCTTATCTGAAGACCTCCTGTAACAAGACAACGGGTGGCTTTGAGGAGTCCGATCTGACAACGACCGGAATCTGGCTTGTGAATACTTACCGGGCGCATCAGGATGCGGAAAACAACGAGGATACACAGCGGACACCGGCACCGGGAACGAGCAGTGAACCATCGGCATCCGCTGCGCCGGGAACAAGCGGAAATCCGTCCGTGAGCAATCAGCCGGTTCCGACAGCAAGCAATACACCGAATCAGCCGCAGAACACCATGAAGCCGGGGACAACGAATCAACCGTCTTCGACAAAGGTTCCATCGGGAACCTCGTCTGCCGGAAATAATACATCCGGTGTAGGAAACAGCGGACAAAGCGGTACAGGCTTTGACAATGGCAGCCTGAATAATGGTGGCACAAATGGCAAATATGTGATACTTAAGAAGAAAGTCCTTAAGATTAAGAAAGGCAGAAAAGCTAAGATTGTGATCCGCAGGAAGATGTCGAAGGATCGCGTGAAGAAGTATAAGATTATCAAGGGTAAGAAATACATCCGTGTCAGCAAGAAGGGTGTTGTCAAAGGACGCAGAAAAGGAAAAGCAGTAGTGAAGGTTGTTATGAAGAGCGGAGCATCCGCAAAGTGTCGGATCGTTGTCCGGTAGAGGAATTGCAGCTCAAATGAATGATACTTAAAAATCGCTTAAACCATACGGTCTAAGCGATTTTTTATTGGGAAATATTCAAATTTACATTTTTATGAAACAACCTGCTGACTTTTTCGAAAATCACTAAGCTTTCATTATCTATACGAAATTATTTGTTGGCTCTCTTCTTACGGTGACTCTCGATCGATTCCTTCCAGATCGCCGGGTGGAAGAGGATCAGCAGTGGGAACAGCTCCAGTCGACCGGCCAGCATGTCAAACATCAGTACAAGCTTGGAGAATACATTGAACTGTCCGAAATTCTGTGTCGGTCCGACCTTTGCAAGTCCGGGTCCCATGTTGTTGATGGTGGTCAGAACCGCTGTAAAGTTGGTGACCAGATCCTTATCCTCGAAGGAAATTGCAAAGACAGAGATTGTAAAGATAATAATAAACGTAATGAAAAATACGTTGATGGAGCGGACCACCTCATGATCGACCGGCTTGCCCTCCACATTGATCTTGCGCACACTCTTCGGATGAATGTAGCTGTTTAATTCCTTCAGAACCGTTTTGAAAAGAATGACAATACGCGAAACCTTGATGCCGCCGCCGGTACTTCCGGCACAGGCTCCCACAAACATGACGATGATCAGGATCGTCTGGCTTGTCTGCGGCCACAGGTCAAAGTCGGTTGTCGAAAATCCGGTTGAGGTTGCCAGCGAAGCTACCTGAAATACGGAATGTGTCATTGCCTCAAATCCGGTCGGATACATCGTACGGACATTCAGGAAAATGATCGTTATGGCGATCAGGATCATGGCGAGATAATAATGGATCTCTTCCATGGAAACTGCCTTTTTGAAATGCCGGTACAAAAGATAGAAATAAAAGTTAAAATTAATACCGAACAGGATCATAAAGATGGCGACAACCCATTGAATATAGGGGGAGTACCCCATTATGCTGTCGTTCTTGATGCCAAAGCCACCGGTACCTGCCGTACCGAATGCAGTTGTCAGTGCATCAAACAGTGGCATATGTCCTGCCAGCAGGAAAATAAACTCGATCACTGTCATGCCGAAATAGATCGTGTAAAGGATCATTGCAGTATAACGCACTTTTGGAACAAGCTTTCCAACGGACGGTCCCGGGCTTTCTGCGCGCATCAGATTGATGCTGGAGCCACCGCTTAACGGAAGAATGGCAAGCAGGAAAACGAGAACACCCATACCGCCGATCCAGTGCGTGAAGCTTCGCCAGATCAGAGCTGTGTGGGAAAGTGCCTCCACATTGCCAAGCACGGTGGCGCCGGTTGTGGTAAAGCCGGAGATCGTTTCAAAAAGTGCATCCTCCCAATGTGGGATCTCGCCGCTGATCCAGAATGGAATTGCACCGAAAAGACTGAGCAGGATCCAGCTCAGGGAGGTAGCAAGACATCCTTCCTTAAGATAGAAGGTGGTGCTTTTAGGCTTGTGCAGTGTCATCAGAACACCGATGAGCATGCAGATACAGGCAACTACAAAAAAGTAACGTCCCTCCTCTTCATGATAAATGAGGGACGTAACACATGGAAGCAGCATAAATGCCGCTTCGATCTTTAATACATAACCGAGAATATATCTTAATATTGAATAATTCATAACCTTACATCCTTTACTTCAGAATATCCCGTAGATCATTAAAACCGGTGTGCGTTGTCACGACCATAACGGTATCCCCGACCCTAATAGAATCAGAACCGCTTGGGATCAGGATCGATCCGTTACGGCTGATAAAGCAGATCAGCAGATTATCCTTCAGGGAAAGATCCATGAGAGGGATATTGGTCACGGCAGATGGCTCGTTGACGCGGAATTCAATCGCCTCTGCACGGGAATCAAACATATGATACAATGTCTCAATGTTGCTGCCCATGGAATCCTTCTTGGCGCGGACGTACGCAACGATCGCTTCGGAAGTGATATATCGAGGATATACCACACTTCCCAGATCAAGCCGGCTGATAACATCCTTGAAGTTCATACGGTTGATCTTGGTAATGACCTTTGCATTTGAAATCTGCTTGGCGTGAAGTGTCAGCAGGATATTTTCCTCGTCAATACCGGTCAGAGGGACAAAGGATTCAATTGAATCAATGCCCTCCTCCTCGAGAAGCTCTTCATCTGTACCGTCTCCGTTGATGATGGTGGCCTTTGGAAGAAGTTCGCTGAGCGTTTCGCAGCGCTTCAGATCCTGTTCCACGATCTTAACGGATACGCCCATCGGGAGAAGCTGTTTTGCCAGATAATAAGCTGCCTTGCTGCCGCCGATGATCATCGTGCTCTTGACCTGGTTCGTCTTGATACCGATGTCCTCAAGGAAAAAGCGTCCGTGACCCTTTGGTGCAACGAAGGAGATCTTATCTCCGCCGAGCAGCAGGGAATCACCGGATGGAATGTACATGGCACTGTTTCGTTCAATGCCGCAGATCAGCACGCTTGTGTTGATCTTCTTGCTGAGCATGGAAACGCTTATACCGTCTAATATATTATTCTCTGGAATCTGAATCTTAATCAGCTCTGCCTGTCCGTGAGCAAAGGAATTGACTTCGAGTGCGGTCGGCAGATAGAGAATACGGGAGATTTCCTTTGCTGCCTCAAGCTCCGGATTGATGATCATGGCAAGCCCGAGCTTGTCCCGCAGATATGCTGCCTCACCGCTGTAGTCAGGTGTACGGACACGCGCAATGGTGGAGCAATTCGCCACCTGATTAGCGACCGTACAGCACAACAGGTTCAGTTCGTCCGACTCTGTAACGGCGATCAGCAGATTGGCGGAAGCGATGCCGGCGTCCATCTGTACCCGGTGGCTTGCGCCGTTGCCGGTGATCCCCATGACATCGTAAGTGTTTGCAACCTCCTGTACCCTTTTGGCATTCTGGTCAATGATTGTGATATCGTGTCCTTCTTTCACAAGCTGTTCGATTAGTGTAAGTCCTACTTTGCCGCAGCCAACGATAATAATACTTAAACCCTGTTTCGCTGGTTTTTTTGCGATTAACATATTCTTACCTCCCAAAACAAATACCCTGACCTGCAGCATCCGAACAATGTGGGTCAGGGACACATATCTAAACACCTCTATACTATATGCTTTTTTCTCATAACTTTCAAGAAAAATTTCGTTTGATTCATAAGCAGCGATTTTACGCATAGGATGAAATAAGGTAATCAATGAGGAGAAATACTCAGTGGAAAAGAAAAAATATGAAAAATATCATTTAGGATCTCTGTCGGAATGTCTGGAGGAGAGGGCTGTTTTACTGGCACAGTATATGATTGAGCATAAAGCGACTGTCCGTCAGACAGCGTCTGTATTCGGGGTCAGCAAAAGCACGGTACATAAGGATCTGACGGAAAAGCTTCCGGTGATCAATCATGCATTGGCGGCGCAGGTGCGTCAGGTGCTTGATATCAATAAGTCCGAGCGTCATATTCGTGGTGGACTGGCGACTAAGGAGAAATATCTTCTGAAAGAAAAAGAACAGGAGAAATTCCGAAATGCATATTAATTGCACGGAATCGCTCCTGTCCCGGATTCTGTGTGACATCAAAATGAATCAGCGTATGATCACGGCTGTTTTTCGTTGATCGCACGGATTGTGTCCTGGATGTCTTTCCATGTTAGTTTATCGGAACTGAACGAGAGAATGGAGTGCAGCGGAGTGTCGGCAAACATCGCACGCATCATCTGGGCGGTGCCGGCTCCCATGCTGTCATTCTCGCCGCCCGAGGTGTCTGTAAAGCCGCTCTTTGCCAGCATGGCATCTAATGGCGAAGGATCATTTGCGTAGTTGTAAACATCATCGCAGGATGACGTTTCTTCGACGTAGAACGGAAGCTTTTTATCATTTTCCAGATGGAGCGTCAGACGCTGGCGCACATCTCTGGAGGAAGCGCTGATCAAAAGCTCATAATCTCCGGACGGTGCATACCAGTCATGGATCTGCATGCTGTAATAGGAGAAGGAGCGTGCGTCCAGATCAAGCAGGATCGTTTTCGTCTCGCCCGGCTCCAGAGCTACCTTGGCAAAGTTTTTCAGCTCCTGTTCCGGACGGATCTCTTCGCAGGCGGCGTTCTTTACGTAGAGCTGGACAACCTCCCGGCCTGCAATATCACC